>QWCP01000041.1_pt1 | contig 157859 bp, 121 predicted proteins | sample 1972561 | NCBI WGS metagenome assembly QWCP01 (sample SAMN09866705, study PRJNA288562) | Human vaginal metagenome isolate pre4_vaginal, whole genome shotgun... | isolation source: vagina | host: Homo sapiens | place: USA: California
CCTTTGTAGCAGAGAATCAAAGGCTATTTACGAGGAAATGAAGTTGGTCAGCGATTACAATACCAGATGCAGAAACAAATTCCTGCGCATCGAAATCGGCATTGCACCACAGGACGAGAAGAAACTATCTGTTTCTGAACTTGCCCAAATAGCCCATCTGTTTACCAAGAAAATGGGACTTGACAACCATCAGTGGGTGGCAGTAACGCACAAGGATACAGACAACAGGCATATCCACATTATCGTCAACCGCATCAGCCTATACGGAGAAGTTTATGATACCACCTTTGTAAGCAACAAGGCTGCAAGAATAACAGAGGAAATCAGCAGGGAGAAAGGCTTAACCATTGCAAAGGAAGTCAAAATCAAAAGGAAACATCAGAAAGCAAAAGCCAATCCCACAAGAGAGGAAACAAAGAGAGAACTACAAAGAATATGCTATGACCTACTTAAAAAGTACAAAAGTACAGGTATCACAGGACATTCTATGTTCCTCTATGAGTTGAACAAGCATGGAGTAACCATAGATCGTATGAAGAACAAGCAGAGCAAGGTCTATGGCTTGAAGTTCTCATGCGGAGAATATGCGTTCAAGGCATCGGAAGTAGGTAGGGAGTTTGGCTATCGTTCCTTACAGAAGAACTTCGAGGCAAGTCGGAAAGCCGAAACGAATGTATCAGACCAAGTAATACGCAAATCGTCAGAAAATACAGATACCATGGAAACAGGCTATCAGCTCGTACCCCCAAGCCGTTCATATAGCCCACGACCAACAGAGGAAGTTCCACAAATTACAAAGGCGGTAAGCGAAGTGCCAGATGCAGTCATCAGTGCAGCCGATGAAATAGTGGAAGAGTTAGGAGAAATGATTTCACCATCTTCACATAGCGAAGATTATGCAGAAGCAGCATGGCAGCGCAAGCTCAGATACCAAGCCAACAGAAAGAAGAAGCGAGGGAGAGGGTTATAGCAACTCCAATAGCAACAATCCAAAATGCAGATATGTGAATATTTCTTTGAAAACGCTTGTTATTCGGTAACAAAGTATTATCTTTGCAAACAGAATAACAAGCGTTCTTTGTTAGGCAGAAAACAGCAAAGCCAAGTAGCTCGCTCGTTTCCAAATCGTTACCTATTCAGTTATACCAACAAGGTAACTTTTTGTATATCGTTTGCCTATTATTTTTTTTCTATTTTGAAGATTTTCAATGGTCGATTTTTGGTAAAATGATAGGACAAATACTACAAATTGTTTCACCTAAAAAGATAAGATAAAAGATGCAGTTCTATGATTGAAACGTTCGTGTTGCTACAACAAATGAAACAACAGAAAGCAAATGAATGTAAATGAAGAACACAATACAATGAACGCAAGCGTTCTGGCGGATGAATCAAATCAACAGATTTACTTAGAACGAACGTAGAGACCTGACCCGCAGCTGCGATGATACGGAAGTGGGATGTGTCCTCATTGCAATGGAATAACAAGGAACGATAAAGACAAGCCGTGATACTTTGTGAAATTCCATTGTGACAGGAATTGCAGCCAATGCATGAGGCAAGGAATGCGATTAGATTTTATTCGGTAGATTTGTTGTTGAAGTAAGAGCACAAAATGGTTGTTCAGCATAAACAACCCTTCTTGAAATAAAGAGCCGTTTGCTTTTTCAAAGAAAAATCAGTTATAATATTGATTTTTCAGAAAATATTTTTATCTTTGCTTATATATCATGAAAGAAGCGCAAGACGGATGAAATGTGTTTGCTTGTCATGGTATGTTGGAGCAGCGTTGGCATGGATAGAAGTACGTGACATAATTCTCCAAAAGTGAGACAATCAATCATATAACTAAAAATTGTAAAGAAAAGCATATGAACATCGTTGAAAGATTTATTAATTACACGAAATTTGATACACAGTCGGCTGAAGATTCGCAAACTGTGCCGAGTACCTCAAAGCAATTGATATTTGCCAAATATCTGAAAGAAGAGTTGGAGCATGAGGGGCTTGAAGACGTAGAAATGGATGAGAAGGGTTATATTTATGCTACTCTCAAGGCTAATGTGAAGAAGGAGATACCTACCATTGGCTTCATTTCGCATTATGATACCAGTCCTGATGCAAGCGGAGCTAATATCAAGGCTCGAATAGTAAAGAATTATGATGGTAAGGATATCGTACTTTCCGAAGGAATCATCTCTTCTCCGTCTAAGTTTCCTGAACTGAAGGCACACATTGGAGAGGATTTAATAGTGACAGACGGTCATACTCTTTTGGGAGCAGACGACAAGGCTGGTATAGCTGAAATAGTTCAAGCCATGTGCTATTTGCGCGACCATGATGAGATTAAGCATGGCGATATTCGCATTGCATTCAATCCTGATGAGGAAATTGGTATGGGTGCTCATCACTTTGATGTCGAAAAATTCGGTTGTGAATGGGCTTATACCATGGATGGAGGCGATTTAGGAGACTTGGAATATGAAAACTTTAACGCTGCAAGTGCTAAAATTCACATCAAAGGTGTGAGTGTACATACAGGTTATGCAAAAGGCAAAATGTTGAATGCAAGCAGATTGGCGTGTGAATTTAATGCCATGATTCCTGATACAGAACTGCCCGAAACAACAGAAGGCTACCAAGGATTTTATCATCTTTTGGGCATGGAGACACGCACGGAAGAGGCAAAGATGAGTTATCTGATTCGTGATCACGACCGTGAAATCTTTGAAAAGCGCAAGGATTTTATGGAAGCTTGTGCAGCAAAGATGAACGAAAAATATGGTGAGGACACGGTGAAGATTACCATTAAGGATCAATATTACAATATGAAGGAGAAAATTGATCCAAACATGCACGTGATAGATATTGTTCTACAGGCGATGCAAGAGACGGGTGTGCCTCCAAAGGTAGAGCCTATTCGTGGCGGAACGGATGGTGCACAGCTAAGTTTCAAAGGACTTCCTTGTCCAAACATCTTTGCAGGAGGCGTCAACTTCCATGGACCTTATGAATTTGTCTCCATTCAAGTCATGGAAAAGGCAGTAGATGTGATTGTAAAAATATGTGAGATAACCGCTGGATACAATGATTGATTTCCCCGTATATCAGTTTTTTGAATTATAAGAGAGCGATGTCCATCAAAACAATGACATCATCCAGCAAACGCCCTCAATACAAATGGTTGTATTGAGGGCGTTTAGCATCTAAAGTCTTTAGTCTAATTTTGCCAAAGATTGGATGCTTATTTGTTAATTTCAGTAAGGTAACGTTCTGCTTCAAGTGCGGCTTTGCAGCCAGAACCAGCGGCAACCACTGCTTGTCGATACACAGGATCGGCTACATCTCCTGCCGCATAAACACCAGGAATATTTGTCTTTGGAGTGCCAGCAATCGTTTTTATATAGCCTATTTTGTCTGTTTCTAAAAACTCTTTGAATATATCAGAGTTAGGCTTGTGCCCAATTCCCAAGAAGAAGCCATCAATGGGGAGGTCGTATCGTTCTTCATCAGACTGTCCTAAGCGTTTTACCAAATGAACTCCCTCAACGCCGTCTTTACCATACAAGCCCACTGCGTTGTGCTCGTAGAGTATTTCAATCTTTTCATTTTCTTCTACACGTTGCTTCATTACCTCAGAGGCACGTAAGTAATCTTTGCGTACAATCATGTACACCTTACTGCAAAGTCCTGCCAAGTAAGTGGCTTCTTCACAGGCGGTATCACCACCACCAACCACTGCAACAACCTTTTTGCGGTAGAAGAATCCGTCGCAGGTGGCACAGGCACTCACACCTTTGCCTTTATATTTCTCCTCATCATCGAGTCCGAGATATTTGGCAGAGGCTCCTGTTGCGATAATTACGGTTTCTGCCTCAATCTGCTGCCCCTTTTCGGTTGTTAGTAAATAGGGCGCTTTGCTAAGATCTGCTTTGACAATCTCACCGTCTCTCACCTCCGTGCCATAACGTTCTGCCTGCTCACGTAGGTCAACCATCATTTGATTACCATCCACACCAGTAGGATAGCCAGGGAAGTTTTCAACTTCAGTCGTTTGTGTAAGCTGTCCACCCGTCTGTAGACCGCAGTACAAAATGGGATTCATGTCGGCACGTGCAGCATAGATAGCCGCAGTGTAACCAGCAGGTCCGCTACCTATAATAAGACAACGGGTATATTCTTTTGATTCCATATTGAATAGATGTAAAATAAAAAAAGTGTAAGATGAATTGTGAAACCAGTCGGCAAACAAAGTGAAAGAAGTAAAGAAAAGCCCTAAGTTTTACAGATGTTCTGCGAACTGTTGCCTTTTCTATTCTACTTTGCTTTTACGGCAGGTATTTACAATTCATATCACACTTTACAATGGAGTTAGTATTCTATAAATTTATAATAGCTCTTCAATCTTTTTAGCTACGTTGTCAAGATTTTCTGTTGGCTCAAAGCGTGCTACAACTTGTCCCTGTTTGTTGATGAGGAATTTGGTGAAGTTCCATTTGATGTCTGGATTCTTGTCGTAGTTTTCGTCTTCCTTTGATAATATGTCAACCAAGACTGGTGCAATAGGATGACTCATGTCAAAGCCAGCAAACCCTTTTTGCTCTTTCAGATATTTGTAAAGAGGTTCAGCATCTTCGCCATTTACTTTTATCTTCTTGAAGCGAGGGAATTCTGTACCATAGTTCAGCTTGCAAAATTCATGGATACTCTCATCGGTTCCTGGGGCTTGTTGACCAAACTGATTGCAAGGAAAATCAAGAATTTCGAAACCTTTGGCATGATATTTTTTATATATTTTCTCCAGTTCTTCGTACTGAGGCGTAAATCCGCATTTGGTAGCTGTATTTACAATGAGGAGTACTTCGTTAGCGTATTCTTTCAAACATACGTCGTTACCTTTTCTGTCTTTGACTGTAAAATCGTAAACTGTTTTCATTTTATTTAAGATATATAATGTGATTTATAAATGAACGTTTTAGTATGGCTCAATCAAGTTGATTTTCCTTTAATTTTAGGACTCATTGTTGAGCCAGATAGATACGTCCTGTCCTAATTACAAAGATATGGATTTTATTTGAATATATAAGATGTGTACGTGCCAATAAATATTAATTTAGGTTTTTCCTCCTTAACAGTAGGAGAATCCCTACCTAAGAATAGTAAAATTATGCGTACCAAGTTTCAGAGAATGCGTATATTTGCAATGTTACAAAGAATGAATAACAAAAATATAAAGACATGAAAAAGATTACGCAACTATTACCGATAGCCTTGATGGCTCTATTCTCCTTCGGGTTTGTATCATGTACTGTCGACGACGATTACTATTATGACGATGACTATGACTCTGAGTATGTTGATTTAACTCACATGGCACAAACCTTGCGAGGACATTGGACAGGCAAGACAGCTGCAAGATTTTACAACGCACAACAGCAACTTGTGGAAGAAGTGTACGATACAGATATTGAGTTTGACCAATATGATTCGAACAGTCTTTCAGGTCGTGGACGACAGTTGGACTATATTAGAGGTGAACTGGTTTACGACAGAGTCTTTTCGTGGCGTATCGATCGCAGTACTGGAGATATTATCATGACATACAATGGTGAGAATGGACAGAATTTCCAAATGGTGATTGATTACGATGACTTAAATCTAACCGACCGCTCTTTCTCTGGTGTTCAGAGGGGAAATGGGGAGACAGATGAGTTTGCCTACGATCGTTATACTTATGCAAAGAAAGTTTCATTCAGCATGGACTGATAGGTTCTCAAACCAAACAAAGGAGACTTGTCCGATTGCGATAGCTTGATATCTCATCATTAAAGTACAAAAAGCCCTTTTGTGGGTATCTATCTTCAGTGAACGTTGAAACGTATTCAACGTTCACTTTAGTGTTCTAAGAAGTTCGGCATATACGCACGGTGTGCGTTTATCGTAGTCCCCATGCTAATTTAACCTTGTCTGTAGGTAACGATTCTACACGTCTTTCAATGTTATCAGGCAAGTTGCAGAAGAAATCAATCCCAGTTTTTCGTTCCAATTCTTGTATAGAAACGACGTATTTACCTAAGTCGGTGTCGTCATTTGCTTCGTGTTCTATCCAAAAGCCAAGCGCTTTATAGCCTGATTTGTTTTTACAAAGAATCGCCATATAAAAATATTTGGGTATAATCAAGCCTTTGGATGTTATTGTGAGTATTTGATTTTGTTTGTCTATGGTGCCACCTTTACAAACGTATAAGGTGTCTCTGAAGTCGTCTCTATCCCAGATGCGTAATTGTTTTTCCATATTTGCCCAAACGTAAGCGTTGAATCCGTTTACTTGTGGTTGCATATTGGTCAGGAAGAACGTTTGGTAGTTAGCTTCAGCCGAACCCAATCGATCGGCTGAAGGGCAGATATGCCCGTGGTCATAGCCCGTTCGCCAATACGGATCTGATGCAAACTGAAAAGCTTCTGGCAGCTTTGAATCTTGTGGATATTGATTTGTTTTGGACCGATAGCGTTTGGTATGTGCTTCGGCAATGCTTCTGTACATCTGATAACAACTCCATCTTTGAGACTTTTTCTGCGTGTCCCATTCTACCGAGTAATTCACTCCGTACTCATGGGTTCGTGCGTTGAGCTCGGCTTTGTGCACAATAATCATGCTGTTACCGCCTTTAATCTTCGGAAATTCCAAGCGACAAATCTCGGATGGCATGGTTGGGTTACCAATGGTAGACACGCCCACTAACCGATTTGCGTTGGTATTCGATTCTGTTTCTCCGCCAGTTGAATTGTTATCAGAATCACATCCAAAGAGAAATAGGGAGCAGCAAGCGACGAAAAAGAGTGAATGGAGTTGTTTCATGTAATTAGTTTCAATGAAAAAAAAGTGCGACCGACCGTATATGCAACTACGCCCGAACGCACTTTCTTTATAAGAAAAATAGGGTTGTATGTTATTTCTTAATCTTACCGTAACGGTTCATGAAACGGTCTACGCGACCTGCTGTGTCGACAAGTTTGCTCTTACCAGTATAGAATGGATGTGAGCTACTTGAAATTTCTACTTTTACCACTGGGTAAGTTTCGCCTTCAAACTCTACTGTCTCATTACTCTTGCAGGTAGATTTTGTAAGGAACATATCGCCGTTGGACATATCTTTGAATACGACGGGGCGATAGTTTTCTGGATGAATACCTTTTTTCATTTTTATAATCTATTGAATGTTATTTATTTTCTTTGCTGTATGGGGTGCAAAAGTACAAATAATTTTGCAAACAGCCAAACGTATCACTGCTTTTTTGTCATTTTACGACTAAGTTCTTCAGTTCCCATGTGCCAGCCGACTGTGATGAGCTTTTGTACTGAAAGGCGATTCTTACGTCTTTTTTGCCTGCGTAGGCGCTGAGGTCAACGGTTGAGTTAACGAAAATCCAGTTACTGTTCGACGGCCATTTGCTGGGCGTAAGAACCTCCCAAGTGGCTGTCGATGGCTTGCCGCTCTTGTAGTTCGTAGATATCTTGATGAAGATACCGTCTTTCAGGGGCTTGAAGAAGTTTGCGGCTTGTTCAAAAGACAACGTAACTGTTGTCTTTCCGGTCAGGTCGAGTGCAGGGGAGATGAGCCAACTTTCCGTCTCGTAAAGCTTGTTCTGGAAAAAGGCACTGGCTTTCACCTGTTGGTGTTTCTTGTCCACAAGCCATACGTATTTAAGGCCTTGCGGCAGGTCTTTCTCGTTGGCAATGGTGAAGGAGCCTATGCTCTCGGCGAACGTTTCGTTCAAGATGTCGGTGGATGGTGTTCCTGGCTGGGTGGGCTTTGTCCCGATACTCTTTGTGCCAACCATGGCATACGTCACGTTTTTCAGTCCCGTGATACCAAAGTACTTTTCTATGTCTCCATAGAGCGTAATCTCTTTCTTGTACAAGTCCTTATTTTGCTTCAGGTTGAGTCCAGCCCTGATGCTGCCAGTGGGCAGTTGTATAGGCATGCAGTTGGCGATGTTTGTTTCATCAGCCTTGTCGGCAACAAGGAGGTTGGTCTCTGTTTCGCAACCCTCGCCTGTGAACTTTGCCTCGTTTCTGTCCTTTCCGGGAATGAATCCCACGATGTATCCCTTGACAAAAACCTTGGCAACCTTGTCCTTTTTCATGGCTGCTGCTACGTTGAAGGGTGATGCCTCTGTGCCCTCACCAGTTGGATTCACGTTGATTCCAGGCTCCTGTGGCTGCGAGTTGTCGCTCGTCTTGCCATTGACAGAGTAGAGATAGCTCTTGTTGGTAACGGTTTCTGGCGTTTTCCCCATGTAGTTGGTGAACTGTCCGCAAACCACAACCTCATTACCCACCTTGATATTCTCCGTGGTGAACTTCTTGTTTTCCAGTCCTAAGCTGCGGAAGATGTAGAGCTGTCCTTTGCTTGTGCCATCGTCAGATATATAATAGGTGGCATTGCCGAAGTTGGTTGTGTTGATTTCTTTGATGGAGACAATCTTTCCCTTGACGTAGACCTCTGCCGAGTTGGCGCCGGTTTCCAAACCTTTGATCATTTTGATAGCACCAGCTACGTTGTATGGATCTTCCAGTGTTCCTGTTCCCTTGGGGTCGGTTGGGGCGACAATCTCGCCACCGCTATTGTCCTCTGGGTATTCGTAAGGTGCGGGAACGTCCTCACAACTGGTAAGGCTCAGTGCCGCGATGGTCAGCGATAGGAATGAATAAAATAGCTTTTTCATCATTATTTCTTTTATTGATAATTGTTCTGTTTAGTTTTGGTTTCAGACCTCCATTTAGGAATGTCATTGAGTTTCCATATCTTGTAGTAGCGTTGTCCTATTTTGCGGGCTTGATGTCGTCAGCCGAGCGCAATAAGATTTGCCATGTATTGCGAAATCTTGTAAAGACGCCTGTAATGTCTACCGCTCCTGTGGGCATGGGTTGATTTGCAAAATCTGCAAAGGTGCTGGTACGAACTACCATTGTTTTGCTATTGATACCCTTCAGTGTGCGGTTGGCTGCATTGGCAGTAAGGGCGATGCTCCCGTCCTTTGGGGCAAATACAGCTTTGCCGTCGGCTCCTTCTAACTGCACATTCTTAAGCGTCATCAGCATGCCACTGTTGTTTGTTAAATATTGCTGATTGCTCATTTTACTTTGATCAAAGACAGTAGGTTTCACTTTTTCAGGTTGAGGTGTGCCCAATAATTTGAAATGGCTCATCCACACAAACCTATTCATGCGTCCCACTTGTGGTGAACCGTCACGCTTATTGATGTATATACCTCCTACTTGTGCCTGACTGCCATATCCTCCTATGATGAGTCCTTTGAGTGATATCAGCACCTCTTGACCAACAGGAAGGTAACCATAGAGACCACCTTGAGCTACCGAGATAAGTATAGCACCCGTTTCGTCTTGCATTGCAAACTGATTGTAGATGTTGCCTTCCACGTCATTTCCAGTTACCCAACCCTTGATTTGGATGTCTTCTGTAATTTTTTCTAAGCCACTTGCGGCAATTACTCCTTGGTATTGCTGTTTCAATTGGGCAATGCTTAGCACCTTCGTTTCTGTGAGTTCATTGTTGCCGTAGGGCGACTGGTTCAACTGCGGTGCATCGTAATCGTCAGCCATGCAACCACTCAGGCATACACAAGCAAGTGCAATGACTATATATTTTATTTTCTTCATGTCGTTGAGATTTATTAGAATCTGTAAGATACTTGGAACATTCCGTTGATGCCGTAAGCATAATATTTCTTCGGATTGCGTGGAAACTTGTATGTACGTGGATTTATCATCCCATCATCCTTCACCGTGTAGTCGCTTCGACTTTGTTCATAGCCTCCCGTTACGATGCGTTGATTGTTGAGAAGGTTGGTTACCATGAGGTTCAAGTTCAGCTGTCCTTTCTTCAACCGGATGCTCTTACCAATGCTACCGTCCAACATGAAACCGCCTTTGCCTTTGGCTTGTTCGGGTACGATGTAATTTCCTTCATTATCAATACTCTTCCTTACTCGTAGCGTACTCTCATACCGATAACTTGGAGAATAGAATAAATAGATGCGATCGTAATAGTTTCCGTTCAAATCTACAAACCATCCGCCTTGATGGAAACTCAATCCAAGACTTGCAGCAGTAAGCGGTGTTCCTCCTTCGCGCATACCTTTGTTGTACACAGTCTCGTTCACGTATTTCGCTTCTGTTGAGATGAGGTAGCGCACCTTGGCATTGTTGATGTTTTTAGCTTCACTCCATGTGCCGAGTGTGGTAAGATCTAAATAAGATGCGAGCTTAAAGCGTGCACCCAATTCTACACCGTACGCCTCTTTTTCAATGCCAGTCATCGAAACATAAGAGAAGGAATTGATGTCATCCAAATAGAAGTTTTGCCATTCGGTAACATGATTCATTCTATTGTAGTAGGCGTTGATGTTGGCGTGTACCCATGCATTTTGGTATTGATAACCCAAATCACTACTGAAAACTTGTTGATTCTTGAGATTCAACACAAAGTCGTTGTTCATTTCGGGCGATGCAAAGGCTGTGCGTGCCGTTGGAGCGCGCCACTCATATCCTGCTCCTACAGATACAATGTTGCCCAGTCCAACATCCCATGTGATACTGGCTTTGCCGCCACCATCTAAGAATTTGGCGTGTCCACTCTTGCCATATGAATTTTCTGGGAATATACCGTTGCGCATATAGCCTTGACGTTGCATGTCTGTGCCGCCTACTTTTCCTGCAACCATGAGATGAAAGCGACCCATATTGGCTAAGTAATTGGACCAAACAAGTGCTTTGTGAATTAGGATATCGTAATCGTAGCCAAACTTGTCACCTTTGCCTACCAAGCGTCCTGTCCTATCTGCTCCCATTGTGTTAAGGTCGTATTGCACGGCATCGCTACTTTTAGGATAATAGCCTACGGCATAAGTGTTGATGTTGTGGAAACTATTGGCACCCAACAAATCTTCCATTGTCTGATAATGCCCACCTTGATTTCGACCTAATACAGCTCCAATGTTCCATGTCTGGTTCTTACTTAATTTTGTGGTAAGCGTTGACGCTAAATTCATCACAAAGTTGTCATTGTGCTTGGCTTGCACATAATACAGCGCGTCACTGCCTGTCTTGGCTGCTTGTTGATTTGCCCAGTACAATCGGTCCCATTTCACTTGGCGGTTTTCTTTTGCGGCTGTCCAGTAGTTGTACGCCTCATTCCATTCTAAGAAAGCAGCATGACTTCTATTAGTGCTGTTGGCTTCATCGCCCCAAACCTCATAATAGCTACTGGGAAGATTTTTCCAATAGTCGGGTTGTGGGTTCTCTGCGTTGTTATAGTTCAGTTTTGTGCTCTTATATTTGCTATATTTACCAAAGAGCGATGTGGTGAGTTTCGTGTCTTTAGCAATATCCCAGTCCCACGTGAGAAGGGCAGACGGAGCAAAATCGTTCACTACTCGTGAGTTTCTTATCTTTCCATTTTGGTAGCCCCAATATGGATTGTAGAGGTAATTGTTAGCCAACCAGTAGACTTCGTCTGTGGATGCGCCCTGCGATGCACGCTCGGTAGGGTTGCCCCATGTAGAGAGCGACAGCGAATGTCCATTCGTCCACCGTTTTTGTATCGCTAAGAAATAGGAAAGCGAGTTATAAAATGTACCCTCTACGTATCCTTTGTTCGCCCAGCGATAAGTAAGGTTGGCAGCTATAGCCCAACCGTTGGCATTGAATCCGGAGGCATAAGTGTACATGCCACGTGCCGAGTAAGTGCGGTTGGCTGCTCCTAACGACAGTCTATTTCCTGCTGCCATGCTCCCTGCACGGAAGTCATAATTGTAGCTGCCAGCCAATGCATTCATGGCAAAGTTGTTGCTTTCAAAAGGCAGTGCAAAGTCAACGTTGCGGGTTTGCTGGTTCAGTCCGCCTATCATGGAATATCTAAACTGCCCACTCTCCATGTCGTTCATCGGTACACCGTTAATATATACGTCGTTATACTCTTGTGACAAGGCACGATAGCGAAAACGTACGGGTGAGAATCGATAGCCTACTCCTGAGGCATAAGCATTGGTGCTTGAGTTGAGAATCATCACATTTTGGGTCATGTTTTCATCTTCGCCCAATTGTGCTTCCGTAAAAGTAAACGCCGACTCATCCATCATAGGATTCTTGTTGGTCTTTGTCTTGTCGTTTTGAGCAAAGGTTAACGACGCATAACAAAGGGCAAGAAGTGCTAATTTGAGCTTTTGTTGCATCATAGAAGATTTTTCTTAAGTATGATAATATTTATTGCAAAGTAACAAAATATATTTCAATGTTGGAAGAGAATAAACGTATTTTTTGCCCGCCACGTTATTTAATTAGCAGAAAACAATTATCTTTGCATCACATAGCAGGAGAGTTGATGCTGTCGGTTCATATCTGTGGAATTAGTGCGCTATCAAAGGAATGATTGAAAGACTCCTCTTTACCAAATTAATAGCTTGACAATGAAAAAACAAATCATGCTTTCACTCCTCTTGGTCTTAGGACTTTTGAGGCTCAATGCACAAACAAATTATTCTGTTTATGGCGTAGGTTTTTACAATCAAGAGAATCTTTTTGACACCTGTCACGATGAAGGAAAGAAAGATTATGACTTCCTACCTACGGGTTCGTATAAGTGGGACAAACTCAAATATACCAACAAGTTGCGCAATATGGCACGTGCATTGTCAGATATGGGTACAGATGTGTTGCCAAAGGTGGGTTGTGCCATGATAGGACTTAGCGAAGTAGAGAATGCGCACGTTCTTGATGCGTTGGTTGCCCAGCCACCGCTTGCCGCACGTGGTTATCAATATATCCATGTGGAAGGACCAGACAGGCGAGGCATTGATTGTGCTTTGTTGTACAATCCTCAGCTTTTCACACCTCAAACGGTGAAATTGGTGCCGTATGTGCCGCAACTTCCCAAAGACAGTGCTTTCCGTACCCGTGGCTACCTCACCGTGACAGGAACGTTAGGTGGCGAACATGTAGCGGTCATTGTGTGTCACTGGCCGAGCCGTTACAGTGGGTCTTATTATAGAGAGGTGGCAGCTGCGCAGGTGAAAGCGGTAAAGGATTCACTTTTACGTCAACATCCTGCTATCAAAGTGATGGTGATGGGGGACATGAACGATGACCCTACGAGTCGCAGTATGGCAAAGGTACTGTCCGCAAAAGCAGAGGTGGATGAAGTTGGGAAGGACGATATGTACAATCCATGGTATAACATTTTGGCAAAACAGGGTAGAGGAACATTAATGTACCAAGGCGGATGGAATCTCTTCGACCAAATAGTACTCTCGCCCAACATGCTCAATCAAAATGGAAAGCGTGACTATTCGTTGTTGAAATATTGGAAATGTCAGATTGTACGTTACGATTATCTTATCCAGTCTACAGGCAAATATAAGGGCGCACCTAAGCGGACCACGGCAGGAGGCGTGTGGCTCAATGGATACAGCGACCACTTGCCCGTGGTTGTCTACTTAGTGAAAAAACAGTCGTAGTGGTAGATAAGCCGCTTACACATGGACAGTAATCCACCAAAATAGACTGTATTGCTCACCAAAACAGTCTGTTTTCCTTCCGAAAACAATCTGTTTTGCCAGTTTGTAATGTTGAAACAAGCGGATGATTGCATCGGAGCGACAAGCTGAACAGGCACATAGACAATGAGCACGGAATGAGGGCGGTTGCAGTCTGGCATTGAAGAACGTCTAACCCACTATGTGAACGTACGAAGAAACAACGAGATATGAACAATGATTTGCCCACCATAGAGACGCATCCTTTCGAGCCTTTCTTGCCCAAGCATGCAAGGCTGCTGATGTTGGGAACGTTTCCTCCAGCTCCTAAACGCTGGAGTATGCCGTTCTTTTATCCCAACTTCCAAAATGATATGTGGCGTATCTTTGGTTATTTGTTTTTTAATGATAAGAATCATTTTGTCGATGAGAGAGAGAAATGTTTTAAGTTAGACGAGTTGAAAGCGTTTCTACAAGAGAAAGGGGTGGCACTTTATGACACAGCTTTGCGTGTGCGACGAACCAAGAATACGGCATCGGACAAAGATTTGGAGATTGTAGAACCCGTCAACTTGGATGCCTTGTTGCGAAGTTTACCCCAATGTAGGGGAGTACTCACGGCAGGTAGGTTGGCTACTAAGGTATTTACGCAGCATTATGGTGTTTCTGCACCCCAAATGGGGCAATACCATACGTTTCAATTTGAAGGTAGAACCTTGCGCTTGTATCGCATGCCGAGTAGCTCGCGTGCTTATCCTATGAAGATAGAGGAGAAGGCGAAATATTATCAAGTGATGTTCCAAGATATTTTAGCATAAGTAATTTTATCATGTTTCCTTTAGAATTTAACCATAAAATCACTGTTATTGGTATTGCTGGTGGTACGGGGTCGGGTAAGACCACCGTGGTGAGAAAGTTAGTGGAGGCACTTCCTCCTGCGTATGTGGCTGTGGTTCCGCTCGATTCTTATTATAATGACACCTCTGAGATGACCGAAGAAGAACGGCATGCCATTAACTTTGATCACCCCGATGCTTTCGATTGGAAATTGCTCATCAAGCAGGTCAATCTCTTACGTAGTGGAGAATCGATAGAGCAGCCTACCTATTCATATATCAAGTGTAACCGATTGCCAGAGACCATACATGTAGACCCTAAGCCTGTTATCATTATCGAAGGAATTATGACGCTGCTCAATAAAAGGTTGCGTGAGATGATGGACTTGAAAGTGTTTGTGGATTGCGATTCTGACGAACGACTGATTCGCAACATTCAGCGAGACATCGTTGAGCGAGGGCGTGATGTCAGTATGGTGGTGAACCGCTATTTAGAGGTGCTGAAGCCTATGCACGAACAATTTATTGAGCCTACTAAGCGTTTTGCCGATGTCATCATACCGCAAGGAGGCGACAACATCAAAGGAATAGATATCCTCTCGAAATATGTTGAGAGATTGGTGTTGATGGGATAAAGCTGTGCATGGCTACGCACAGCTTTGCCTGATGTGAGTTGTGAGTGATAGAAAGTGTTATCTGAGTTTTATTTATAAGTCTACATATATTGTTAAAATAAGCCAACAATGAAGAAATCAGTCAATTATTTGCACATACTATTCGTAGAGATATGTATATTTCTACTACCGTTATCCGCATGGGGACAACAGCGTGTCGTCATCTCTCCTTTTTACTCAGACTACGCATTATTGACCGATTCTCTTCCCAGCGGTTGGTCTTTGTCACCTTATATTCAATTGGGAGTAAAGGTGGAGTTTCCGCAACAAACGACGCTATCTTCACTGCAACAATATCAATTTGAGAACAGTTCATACTTCACTGCCGTTCTACGACCATTTATTCCTGTCACGCTACAATACGGAAAATTGAGGTGGAACAATCTGAATTTAACGAACTGGAACACCCCTGAGATAGAGAAGCAGGAACTTCAATACATGAAAACAGCGCGAGGGCGATTCTCATTATCATATAACGACTGTTCGTTTATAGCTGGCAATCTGTTTAATAGCAATGGAATCCCCTCATTTTCATATATTCACTATGAAGGATGGGGAACTTTATTCCCTACAAACACACAAAGGACGGACACCACCAGTTACATTTTACACGTAAATCCTTCTCTCTTTTATCTACTTACAGATAAAGGATTGATAGATTTATATACCACCGAAAGCATTACAGTGCCACCACATGAAAAGTTTCCCTCATTGTTCTTGTTCTATCGTCCCGTATATGAACATAAAACCATTGAATACAAGGGGTTTGATATCACATTGGTTGCCGAAAACGAAAAGCTGACGACACAGTTGTATCATAAGCTATCACCTGATACCATTCGCAAATCCTTTGACAAAAGCTCTTTGTCCACAACAGCGTCAGTTTCTGATGACAGCGTCATATATCGTGCATTGAAAGCAATTGATTGTCTTGCAAATCTTTCTAATGATATGCGACAGCACATTGCAATTGTGAAAACAGGTCTCAACTTTAAAGTGAAGATGGGGAAAGCAGAGAATTTGGATAACCTTTCTGCTCATTTTTCTTTGACATTGGACAGCGTGTTGCTGATGGATCAAAAAATGTATTATCAGCATACATTATTGCATGAAATACTACATTTTGTGATTGGAAAACAACAAATACGCCCAAAAAACTTGTCTGCTCAAGAAACAAACTTTTTTGCGGAATCAACCACAGAGTATTTAGCCAAATATCTCTTTGGTAAGTATATCACACATGAGAAGATGTTTACAGATTCAATAGAACATAGTCCCATTAATCTGACGATGATAAAGAAAGCAAAACGTAGCATACAATCCAATCATAGTATCAGCGTTGGAGCAGAAGGTAGCGATGAGACAGCCAACACTGCATGGGTGTATTATGACCTCTTGCCTGTTCTGCTGCATCAATTAGCAGTAAACAATCAGGTGGATGAAGAGGCTTTTGCCAAAGCTGTTTATCGCTATGCGAGAGGAATTGAAAAGCAACCACAAAGTCTGCAACACTTCTTTTACTATCTGAAAAAACAGGGTTTTCATTTGAAGGGCAAGCAGAAAAAGTATATTTATCTCGTATTGAATAAATCCTTTGCGTAAGTTTGCTAATGGTGTCTTTGTCTCTATTTAATAATCAGATAGATAGTAATTGACGCTTTATGAGCTCTAACGTCTTGGGTATTTCCAAAATCTAAACCCTTCATTCTGCTGCATTGTTATTTCCCCACCAGTTGTTTGGTATGCTGTCCTTGCTCTTGATGATAGTAACAATGCTGTGTCTCTGTACTGAAAGAGACTTTTCCTTCATAGAAATTCAAGAGGCATGAAGATATTTCCCGAAAACGTCCATGTGCAGTGGTGGCGATGGTGGGTAGCTTTGGTTGGTTGGAAATACGTGATACTATGAGAAGATGGTTGCCATTAGTGGCGTGCCAGCACGATTTTGACGCATCGTTGCTCTCCCGTTGCCAAATTGTACAACTTCACGAAGTAAAGTCCATTGGGTGCTTGAAGGGTTAGACTGAACGTATTGTTGCCGATGATATTTTGTATCTGCTTGCCCAAGGTGTTGTACACCTCCACGCGTGTGGCGTTTTGTCCTTCGATGTAAATAGTACCTTTTGATACGGTTGGGTGTACATTCAGCGATTGCTTGTGTGACAAGGTCTTGATGCCTGTTGGAAGTTCCATGATAAACGAAGCACCAGTATTCTTGTCGGGATATACGTACGCATTTATTCTTTTCTCGTCAAAGTTGAGGTAGCGGTGTATTTGCCACATTCCTCTCAGCTTATATTCGTTTCCGCCTACCCATTCGGCTTGAATGAGTTGCTGGTTAGAAAACGGATATTGCATTGCAACGCATTGCCAGCTGCCTGTTACGCCTGCCATGTAAAGACCGCTATTGCGCACCGAGTAGATGTTGGTAAAGCCTTCACTTCTTGAGAAGGTGAACTTGTATGCTTCGTCGTTTGTGTCGAGCTGTCCTAAACAATAATCTCCTTGATAACTACTGCTTTGGTCTTGTTGGTAATGCAAGTATAGTCCCGACTCTTTTTCTCGGAGGTAGAATGTGCGGCCGTCCAGCTCATCTTTGGCGGTTACTTGTCCGTCGCCAATCTCCTCGTCTGCGTTGATTCCTATTTCAGCGGCAGAGGCAAAGTCGGTTTTATCTACAGCGTTGTAGGCTATCAGCTTCATGTAACGGGCAATAGGCTTGCTAATAATAGGTACGGTTTGTTGTGCCGAGGTGTTTTCCCACCTGCCCACTGCTGCTGGTGCTCCCCATTTGTATAAGTCGTTGCTAAAGAATATTTCATAATCGCCAATCCTACCATTGACAAGGTCTTTCCTTCCCTGATAGTAGAAAGCGGAAACACGGTAGCTTTTCCCCATGTCTACCATGATTTCGTGAGGGAATGTGGGTTTTGACGGTTGATATTGAGTGTGCCAAATGGTGTTCTCGTTATCGTCAATGGCATAAGCAGCTTGTTCTGTACCGCCTTGCTCACTGTCGTAACTGACAACTCTCCATGCGCTTTTGTCTATCATGATGCCAAACTCCACGGTTGTCACCATGCTGTTTTCATGGTCGGGTGACGATGCGTAAGCCTTGATGACACCTCGTGACTTCAGGTAGAATGGCTTTGAGTAAACTTGTTCGGGTTTGCCGTCAAGACTATAATGAATCACAACATTGGGTTGTGGTGAGGAGATAGACACCCATCCGTCTTTGTTGCGTTCAATATGTACAGGTTGACAAAGGGGATTATCTATTTGTGCCAGTTGAGCTAACTCTTTCTCAGAATGTAGATGTGCCAAAGGTAGGATGATGAAGTCGAAGGAAGTCTTGTGAGCAGTAAGCTCGTATTTGGGCATGACATCTGTACCGCAGCTGGCATTTCCTAACCCTCTTTGTGCCGCATCAAGGCATACTACGGTCTCGGACGTTGTCACCAGTTGGTATGGATGTGCCGATCGGTTGTTTCTGTTGGTATAGTTGTCCTCGGCTTTCCAGTTGGCTACCGTGGTTGCCATCTGTGCAGGAGCCACGAACATCAGTCCGCTTCCTTGGCTGTCTGTCAATGCCAACCATCTTACATTTTCCTTGTTGCCACATTCCTGGGGCTTCACATAGGGGGTAAACTGTTGCTCAACGGTGCTGCTATACACTCCTTCGAAAGCCGATTCCCTGCGGTCTTTGTAGCTATCCCAAGGACCACGACCGAACCATTGTATCTTGTTGAAGCTTTGTGGCATGCCAAGGCGGAAGCCTAACTTGGGTAATACAATGCCTTTTTGTGCAGGGTCGATGATATTGTTGACAATAATGGTGCCGTCGTTCAATATGGTATATTGTTGGTTTACGTTGAAGGCTGTGCCATTAGTGCCAGTATAGGTGCATTCTGTCTTGACGCTGGCACGCTTGCCGTCAATGTCAAGAGTCGCATCTGTGTTGCCCAACGAATAGTTGAGCATACGCAGTCCCATGTTGTCCCAGTTGCCTGTCTGTGTCTTGTCGTTGTCTGTTGGCAGTCTGAAGGCATTTAGTAAGATGTCGCTGCTGATGAGCTGCTTTCCTTGGTGATAGTAGGAAGAGAGGATGCCATTGGTGAAAACAGCCGAGAAGTCGGAACCTGTGATGGTCACGGTGCCTTCGTTTTGGGTGAGTTGCAGTTGGTTGCTGTTGGATGAGATGTGCGGTTTCTTGTGAATGGCGTTTCTTATCCTGAATTGTTCGCTCGCAACTTCATATCCTGCATCCGCCCACAGGGTGGCTTGGCGCAGCTTGGCGGTAAAGCGAATAAAGTATTCTGCTGCCTTGTCGTCAAGTGTTGGAAGCCCATTGAGCTTGATTTCCATGCTGTCGTTGGGTGCGATGTCGATGTTGTTAACGGTGCCTTGCGCAATGGCAATGCCGTCTTTCAGTAACTGGTAGGTGAGGTCTACATCGTTCAGTCGGCGTTGATTGAGTTTGCTTTTGACGAAAAATGTATATTGTAGGCTGTCTTTCATCCTGAAGTCCATGGGTTGGTAAATCTTCTTGACGTTGAAGGTCTTGGCTGTTGGGGTGTTGTCTGGCAAGACAATGCCGTTGCAGCAGAAGTTGTTGTCGTTAGGCATGTCGCCAAAGTCTCCGCCGTACGCCCAGTAATATTGGTTGGGCTTGCCTGGAACAGGCATCTTAATGCCTTGATCTTTCCAGTCCCAAATAAATTCACCTATTAAGGCTGGATAACGTTCGTACAGGTTGAACATTTCTCGTTGGTTGCCCATGGAGTTTCCCATGGCATGGGTGTTCTCGCATTGAACGTGGGGTTTGGGGCGTCTTCCACTCTTGTATTCTGCCAGTCGCTGCTCACCAATGGTCTTGATCTGGTCGTAGCTTTCATACATTGTGCTGGTCATGTCGCTCCACTGGCTGTTGCCTTCATAGTGGGTGAGCCGTGTGTCGTCAAGTTGTTTAATGGCTTCCATGACCGACCTGAAGTTATCACCTCCACCACTCTCGTTGCCACCCGACCAAATGACAATGGATGGGTGATTTCGAAGTGACAGTACATGGCGGGTGTTACGCTCTACCATAGCGGCTCTGAAAAGTTCGTTGCCTGACAGACTGGTGTTGCCATGGCATTCAACGTTGGCTTCTGCCAATACATAAAGACCGTATTTATCACACAATTCGTAGAAGTAGGGACTGTTGGGATAGTGTGAGGTTCGTACTGCATTGATGTTGAGCTGTTTCATCTGCTTGACGTCCTGTTCCATTTCTTGTTTGGATACAGTTCTTCCATTCTCTTCACTGAACTCGTGACGGTTCACACCATGGAATATTACAGGCTTTCCATTTACCAAAAAAGCGCCATCCTGACCAATGCTTATGGTTCTAAATCCTATTTTGCAAGCTCTGGTATCTATGGTTTTACCGTTCTCTTTCAATGTGAGTACAAGGTTGTATAATGTGGGACGCTCTGCACTCCATGCCTCAATGTCACTCGCTGTAGGAAGGTTTAGCGTTGTCTTGCCCGTCGTTACCTGCTTGTTGACTTTTGCGAGGACTTTATTTCCGTCCAATAACTTCGCTTCTATTGATGTGTTTTGTGTAGTTTTCCCCGCAATGGTGAGGCTTACTTGGCTTGTAGCAGAAGTTCCGTCAGGTGATAAATTCGTTGTCTTGAAGAAGAAATCTTTGACGTATGTCTTTGGTGTTGACCACAAAAAGATGTCACGTGTAATACCCGTTAGGCGCCAATAGTCTTGATCTTCGAGGAAAGAGCCGCTTGTAAACCGGTACACTTGTATGGCAATTTCATTCGTGCCAGCTTTGAGCAGTGAGGTGATGTTAAAGTCAGAGGGCAAGTAAGAGTCTTCGGCATAGCCAGCAAAGTTTCCATTGATCCAAACGTAATAGCCGTGACCTGCACCGTTGAGTCGCAAATGCACATCACGACCATTCCATGTGGGTGGTAGGGAGAACGTGCGTCGATAGCTTCCCACAGGGTTTTTCATGTTGTTGTTATACGTCCATCCATAGGGACGGTCAGCCATCACGCTGAATGTCCACCCATTATAAGTAAACGGATAGTTGACATTGGTGTACAGTGGCTTGTCCCATGGTTTCCCATGCCGCACTCCGTAGACTTGCCATGTCGAGGGAACGTCGATATTGTCCCACCCACTATCGTCATAATCGGCAGCGAAGAAACGGGCAGGTCGCTTTGAAGGATCTGGCACCCACATGAACTTCCATGTACCATTCAGGCTTTGGTAGTAGGGAGATTGTTCCATAGGAACACAATCGTCTTGTATAGAATTCTCCTGTGGAATGGTTAGTGTGCCAGCCTCTTCACGCTGCAAATGGGTGATGGATGGATTGTCCCATTCATTCATCGACTGTGCTTGTATATTTTGTTCAGAGAAGGTGGCTGTCACGAATGCCATGACCAGGCAAAGAATGTGTTTCATGTGGAATGTCTGTTTTAACTGCTTGATGATAAGTGATGTGTAAGGACGGTTCTAAAAATTGTTTTGCCAGACTTTGAACCTCTTGTATCAAAAGAAGCCAAGGGCGAAAAATAGTATGCCTTTAGGTTCTAAGTAACACATACACGGCGGTAATTCTTAGAACCGTCCATCATTAACGTTGTCAACGCTACAACTTAAGGCTGGTTCTATAAATTAGCTTTGTTAGATTTTGAGCTTATTTTTGAGGTCAAAATGCAAGAGAGTGAAGGAGTGTAGCGAGCTACACGACTGGCCTTAAATGATACTTGTTCGTTTCGTAAATTCAATAATCTCGGGTATATAACCGAATGCCAAACCTGTGACGGTGTCGGCACAACCGTAATAAACGGCTACGCGACCTGTATTGGGATCATGCACCTCGGCACAGGGGAAACAAACATTAGGTACGTCGCCAGTCAGTTCATACTGTGTTTGTGGCGAGATGAGATAAGGACCTGAGCGATAGATAGGCTTCCATGGCTGTTCCAAGTCGAGTAGGGCAGAGCCAAAGCTGTACACGTAGCCATTGCACGAGCGTAGTACACCATGGTAAAACATCAGCCAACCCTCGGATGTCTCAATGGGGATAGGACCAGCACCTATCTTCATGCACTGCCATGCACTTACTTCAAAGGCGGCAGGTGACATGACATGGCGATGCTTGCCCCAGTACACCAAGTCGGGCGATTCGCTGTAGAAGATGTCTCCAAAAGGAGTATGTCCCGTATCACTTGGACGACTGAGCATGGCGAAGTTGCCATTAATCTTCTTTGGGAACATCACACCGTTGCGGTTGTAGGGCAGGAAAGCATTTTCCAATTGGTGGAAGGTTTTGAAATCAAACGTGTATGCCACACCAATGGTAGGTCCATGATAGCCGTTACACCATGTAACGTAGTAGCGGTCATCGATAAAGCACACACGTGGGTCGTAACCGTACACCCATTCACCAATCTCTTTATTGTCACACTCAAAACGGAGTGGTTCTTCGTTGATGTTCCATTTCACGCCGTCATCACTGAAACCAACGTGTAATACCATTCTACGGTTGGTGTCATCACAGCGGAACACACCGGCGTAACCATCTTTGAAAGGTACTACGGCACTATTGAAAATACTGTTGGAGGTGGGTAGCAAATTCCTTGGAATAATGGGATTCGCCGAACAACGCCACATGACTTCTTTACAATCTGCCGCACGGTCTTCCCACGGCATGTTGGGCAAAGGTTGCCCTTGAATGATTAATTTGGACATAGGAATATTTTTTAGTTGACGAGTTGACAAGTTTTTAGTTGACGAGTTGATAGTTTTTGAGTTTTTAGTTATTGAGTTGACGAGTTCAAAGTTGACGAGTTCACCAGTTGATAGCATTGATAACCAAAAGGACAAACCTCAACGTTCAATGCTTTCAGCTAATTATTCCCCTTCTTGGGAGGAGTCAGGGGAGGCTCCAAACGGCACAAACCAAGTGATGAGTAAAGCTGGAATGGTGCATAGCAACACGAACACGAAGAAGTGTCGGTAGCCCAATGCGTCGCTCACCGCACCACTAAGCATGCCTGGCAACATCACACCAAGGTTCATAATGCCACTGGCAAAGGCATAGTGTGACATCTTGTGCTTGCCTGGTGCAATTTGTTGCATCATGAAGAGCGTCAGTCCCACGAAGCCAAAACCATAACCAAAGTACTCCAGTCCAATGGCACTCCCTATAAAGACAAGGTCTTGTGGTTGGTAAATCGCCAATAGATTATACGCCACAAATGGCACATTGAACACCAATGCCAAAGAGAAAAGTGTCTTTTTCAATCCACGATGTGCGATATAGTAGCCGCCCAAGATAGAACCGATGACGAAGGCAGCAGCTCCAATAGTGCCATAGCACAGTCCAATCTCTTGCTCTGTCATGCCCAATCCTTGCTCCGAAACAGGAGCTTTAAGGAAGAGTGGCACTATCTTCATCACAAATCCTTCGGCAAAGCGATAGAGGATGATGAAGCATATATAATAAGTAATGTGTTTCTTTTTGAAGAACTCTGCAAATACCATCCACAGTTCTGTCCATATCTCACGGGCACTCTTTCTTTGCTTATCTGATTTTTCGTCTGTTGGAAGCATGAAAAAGTGATAGCATCCCAAGACGAGCATGGTTGTACCAGTTATCAACATGATGAACATCCATGCCTTAGTCACACCGTAACTCTTGATGAAAATTCCTGCTAAGTACACCAATCCTCCTGTTGCAAATATCTTCGCCACGTTGTAAAACGCACCTTGCCAACCTATCCAGCGTGCTTGTTCTTCGGAGGATAGTACCGACATGTATGTTCCGTCGGCTGCTATGTCGTGTGTGGCACCGCTGATGGCAATCACTGCTAAAATGCCAATGGTGATGGCAAAGAAGTTAGAAAGGTTCAAGGCGAAAGCCAATAAGGCAAACATCACGCCACAAAGCAGCTGGGTAAGCACCACAAAAAACTTCTTGGTCTTGTAGATTTCAAGGAAAGGACTCCAAATCGGCTTCAATGTCCAAGGCAGCATAATCAGTCCTGTCCAGAAGGTAATTTGCGTATCAGAGATTCCTAACCCTTTGTACATGAGTGAAGTCACCATGTTGAGCACCACAAAAGGCATCCCCATGGCAAAATATAAGGTGGGTACCCACGCTATGGGATTCAGCTTCTTATTGGGAGAAGTTGTAGAATTTAGGTTCATTTTAGGTATGTTCTTTTACAGATGATGTTTATACATTCAATGAACGGGTAAGTTTACAATATATACTAAGAACATAAGACGTTGTCTTTGTAATTCTTACCGTTCATTCAATTGACGTTTAGGGCTTATTCTTTAGGCGTGGGATTTGTCTCTTCATTGGTCATATCCACCACTTCTGTAGGTTCTGTTACTGAAGGTTCTATCTCCGTAGTTTCAATAGCAGTTTCTTCTAAGGTAGGGTTTTGCTTGTATTTTTTGTTCACCGACATCACTTTGAAGGCGTCGATACACTCGATGACACCGTACAGTACGAGGGTCCAACCTAACACGAAGAGCGGTGCAGAAGCAATCCACCTTGGTGCTGCGATAGCGATAACTCCGATAGCTAATACAAAACAGGGCAAAAGCCAAAAGATAACACCAACTCGTAGAATACGATTGATTGTTGCCAAAATAACAAATTGGTTGATAGCTCCTAATATTAAGATGGCAGCAAGGATATATACCAAGCCCGTCATAAACACGGTTGGCATCAGTGCCAATATGGCTCCCAACACCATGCTACCCAACCCAACGATAGGAAACGTGGGACGGAAGCCCGAAATCTGTCGCCCATTGGCATCGAGTACCACGGTTTCGTCTTGATGTTTCTTATCAATAAAATAGGTTATACATGAAATCAAACCTGATAGAAAGAATAAGACACCAATCAGAATGGTTAGCCATGTCACGGTTTCTTCGCGATATCGAATTAAGAGAACACCAATGATGATAGCACACAATGAGCGGATGAATGAATTTTGTACTGTTTTCATAAAAATCTTTATATACGTGACAAATGTACAAACTATCTCCCATAATTCCAATTCTTTTTTATTATTTTTGCGCAAAATCATAAAGATATGACAACTTTATATTTGGTGAGACACGGCGAAACGGTAGAGAATGTGCAAAAAGTGATGCAGGGACAAACGCCCGGAACGCTCAGTGCGTTGGGTGAGCAACAAGCAGCACACCTTTGTGAGCAATTTCGTTCTGAAGCGATAGATATGTTTTTCTCGAGTGACTTGCAGCGTGCTGTGCAGACTTGTGCATGTATTGCCGCTCCGCATCAGGCAGTGATACACCAAACGCCGCTCCTTCGTGAGCGCGATTGGGGCGACTTTACGGGTTGTTATATTCCAGATTTAAAAGACAAGCCTTTTCCTGACAATGTAGAAAGCATCGAAGCACTCAAGCAACGAGCAGTGGCTTTCCTCGAAGAGGTGAGGCGGCGTTGCCCCTCAGGTACTGTTCTTGCGGTGGGGCATGGCATCATTAACAAAGCTATTCAAAGTGTGTTTTATCGTTTGCCCATGTCAGAAATCGCAAGGATGAGTAATGCAGAGGTGCGAAAGCTACAACTGTAACATTCGCACCTTCTGAAGTTTTGCGTTGTGTGCTAATGACTGGCGTCAGTCATTGGCACTGTCTGTTTCCTGAAACATCTTTAATGCCTATAAAAGAATCCATCATTTTGGATTTCACCTATTTTATTTCTTACCGATAGTATCTACCTTCTTCCCCCAAAGTGAACCGTAGAACCATTGTTATTGTTGGCATTTCCTCTCGGTACTGACGTGCCTATCGAACTCCGCCCACCTCTTGATGCTGCACCAAAGTTGCGTGATGGAGGCGTTGAGGGGTTGCGCATCACATTGGAACGTTGTGGAGCGTATTGTCTACTTGGACTGGTTGATTCGCTCGGGGTGAATGTTCGATTTGGGACAGAAGGTCTGTTATCAGGAATTTGATACGATCTGCTACCACCGAAACTCCCACTCCTGCTTCCGTTGTCGTTGGGTGCAGGCTGTGTAACAGTGGTACGTGTACTACTGCGCCTGCGTCCAAACACCGTGTTGGCATTTTGGTCAGGTACGTTTTGATAATCACGAATGCTACCCGAGCGATTGTACATGTCGCCATTACCGCTACCTCTTCCATAGGTAGAGATTCTTCTTTGTGGTCCATTGCCAAAGGAGCGACTGCCATTGTTGTAATATCCGCTGTGGAATCTGTCGCGCATGCCAATGCCATTGTTACGGTAGTCGTTTCCGTAGCTTCGTCCATAGTACCATGAGCGGTTGCCGTTGCGGTGCCAACTATGACCACCACGGTAGACGGTGTAAAATCGTGGCGTTCCAAAGTAGAAGTAGTCTCGTCGTGGATAGCGTGCATAAATGGAAAAATGCCAATAGCCTGCATTCCAATATAAGGGACGATAGAAGTATGTCGCATCGCAGTACAACCGATATTGCCAATCGAAGAGGATGTAGCTCAAGTCCATGTTGCGCCTGTTCCAATAAACGCCATATAGGTCATCGTAATCGTCTATCCTCATCAGATAGTCGAGGTTAATCTCGTAAGCCGCCTCATATTGGTCGTCGGTAAGGTTGAGTTCATAAGCCATCTTGTCCGTTAGGAAGAGTGCCTGCTGACGAGCTTGCCTGTAACTCATGGCACTTGCCGAGACGGAAATAAAGAAGAGTGCTGCGAGGGTAAATATAAGCTTTTTCATCATAATAGTGTTTTGTTGATTCGTAAATATGGGTGTGATGTCACTGTGCCGTCTTTAACGACTATTGGTGACGGAGTCTGCTGGTTTGACAGAATCTTTTTCCTTTCATCACATTGCAAATATAGTGATTCATTTTTAGTGCAGAAAGGGCTTTTCCCTACATCATTGAGGAAATTCCCTATCATTTACGAATGTTAGCGGATTGTGAATGTACCCACAGCGCTTTTATTGAAGAATCTTTTTCTTACAATGAACAATACCAACGAAGCAACATTTGTAAAATTGAAGGTACGCTACACGGAAGGCTTATTGTTGCTGAATTTTCTTTACAAAGTGCCTCTCAAAACTCGCGTGAAAACAACCAACAGCAAAGTTGGTCGCAAATACGCGAGAAATGAGCGACTTTCATAACTCATTGTTATTGAATATGTTAAGTTTGTGATATCTCTTTTTCTGCCCATTTTTACCTTTTTATTTCGACTAAAGCATTGAGATAACCCTCCTATTTGCATGCTTTAAGGCTGCTGAAGCATGTGAATAACAGCACTAATGTATGTTTCCAAGACCGTAAAGTCATTGTTTCAGCTGCATAAGGCATCTTTTTTGTTAAAATCAGCCCATTTTTGCAGTTCGTTTGCCTATTAAATTTTTCTATTTTGAAGATTTTAGATGGTCGATTTTTGGTAAAATAATAGGACAAAAACCATTTTTGTCTTTACCAAATAGCAACGTAATGTTCTATCAAAAAAGACGAAAAACATCGTTATAGTCTTTCATTTTTGCTGAAGGGTAGGAGAGAGGTTGAACCTCATTTCCTTTCGCTTTTATCGCCAAAATGCCTGCGTTCTTTGTTTTCTTTTTATCACACGCACATTTTCGTGTTTTCTGTTGCTTTCGTTGTTGCTATGTTGTTGAACAACAAATGAAAGCTAATCACATCAATTGCTTTCATTTATTGTAACAACAATTACGCTTTGATGAAAGAGTTGTATCTTTGCCATATCTTACCGACAATTACCAGATGAACGAACAAATCAACCACAAAGATGACGATACTCCATAGTAGAACAGTGGGTGAATAGATTAAAAAAGAAAAAATGATACCTAAAAAGGATAAGAACAATATCCCCGATGTAGCTGTAAGCCATTCTTTTCTTTTTCTAATTCTTTGTAGTATTTCCTTATCATTTAACCACCAAAGAGAAATATAAACTCTTTCATTCCTTTATTTCTGGACTTGCGAAAGTTCAGAAATAAATATAGATTTTCGCATTGGTTTCGCAATGACTAAACCCGGGAAATATAAAAACAATAGAACCGGTACACGACCTGCCTTTTTCGTTTGTGGAACGACAACGCATCATGCACCGGTGTTATTCTTTTATAAGTTTGCAGAAAGGTTTAGCTGCCTGGTTACTTAGTTGTAATTGCTGTCCTGAACGAGTATGCCGTTTGCCTTGTCTATCTCCGTTTGTGGCAATGGGAAATATTCAAAGGCAGGCTTTACTACCTTCTTATAGTTTGGATAGGCGGGATCCACAGCTCCGTCAACCAATTTTTGTAATAGTTTCCATCGCTTGAGCTGGAAGTAGCGAAGACCTTCGAAGCATGTCTCTACACGCCACTCGTTTCGTATGCGGGTACGCAGTTCGTCCTGTGAGATGCCCTTCTCTATGGCTGGCTGGTGCGAGCGGGCACGCACATGGTTGATAGCCTCAAGTGCCTTGTCTGTCGGGCCGTTGGCTTCGTTCTCAGCCTCGGCAATCATGAGCAGCACATGTGCATACCGCATGATGACAACGTCGGCATCAGAAATAGTGCTGTATTCAGCCACCTTTTTCGAAGGTTGGAGCAGTTTCTTCACTCCGTAACCTGTGAATGATACATTGTTGAACTCAGTTACCTCCACATTGGTGGCACCCTCCAGTCCATCACGCTCATAATTTGTGAAACGTGAATTGACCACCGCATCTTTTAGGCGCTCATCTCGATTTTGGAACAACTTTGCACGTTCAGCTCTTTTTTGCTCTTCTGACGATGTGCTGGAGTAGAGTACACTCTCGTCTGGTTTGACAGTGAGTGGTGACTCTCCCCACTTCTTGCCGTCAGTACACTCAAAAGCGTTGATGAGGTCAGTCGTGGGGTCAAGACAGGCCCATGCGCCATAATAGAGATCGATGCTGTTGGTAATGTTGGGCTGAAGATAGCGCACCGAAAACATTATTTCAGGTGACGAAGCCTGGTTGACTGCCAGGAAGTTGTCACGCGTACGTTTCATCAGGCTCTTCTGTGGGTTGTAATTGCTGATGCCGTCTAACGTGGCCAGCACCTCCTTCATCTTGGCCTTGTCTGCGGTGCCGTCGTTGTTGTAGGCATCAAACAAAAGTTCCTTGGCTTTCAGAGCACGTACAGCATCGGCCGTGAAGTGTCCTGCGCCAGCTCCCTCGTTGTAGCCAGTGTTCCACAGCATGCCAATGGCCTTGTCGTAATCGCTGACAATCTGCTTTTTTATGTCCTCACGCGATGCCTTGGGTTGGTACATGTTGGTTGTATTGAGAGTTTCTGTCACGAGCGGCACCTCACGGTAGCACTCGTATAGCCACGAGTAGTAATAGCCACGCAAGGCGTAGCACTCACCAAGCATGTGGTTGCGTTCGGTCTCATCGATGTCGTTGCCTTTATAATTCTTCAGGTTTTCCATAATGAGGTGTACGCGTGCAATGCCCCTGTAGCAAACGTCGTATACCTGCTTTACAAAGCCATCTGTGTTGGGCGTCATGTCGCCCTGGGCGGTGGTCAGCACAGAACCGTATGTCGTCTCGTTATGACGCACGATGGCGTTGTCGGACAGTCCGTCGAAGCATGGCATGACCTCAGACAGGGCGCCTGGCCATGTGCGTACTACCGAATATGCTCCTGCTATCGCCGACTCAAAGTCGCTCTTGCTCTTCCAGAACACGCTCTGTGACGGTGACGAGGGCGGTTGCTTGTCAAGTAAATCGGAGCATGACGACATTCCCAATGTCAGTACTCCTATTGTTAATATGCTTTTCAAATATTTCATTGTCAGTGTTTTTTCAGAATTCTACATTAATGCCAAACGAATAGATCTTATTCTGTGGATACATGGCGTCGCGCCCGTCGCCTGCACGTTCTGGGTCAAGACCTTTGTATGAGGTGATGGTGAGCAGGTTGTCGCCAGAAAAGTATATGCGTACTCTCGACAGTTCCAGCTGGCTGGTCCAAGCCTTGGGGAGCGTATAGCCTAAAGTGATGTTCTTCAGTCTGAAGTAGGATGCGTCCTTGAGCAGGTACGAGTTTGCCCTTGTATTTTTCGATCCTCCCAGGTTACTCCAGTATAGTTTGGGGTGCTTTGCCCCATTCGGGTTTTTCTCAGTCCACATGCCGTCTATGTAGTCGCGGTTGGGAGCTGAACCCTGTATGAACGGCTGGACGCCCCATCCGTTGGTGAAGAACTTCTTGTCGGCCACGCCTTGTCCTATGAGCGACAGGTCGAAGCCTTTCCAGCTCGCGCTTGCATTGACACCGTACTCAAAGCCTGGGAAGCGTCCCGAGAAAGTGCGGCGGTCGTAGTCGTTAATCTTGTTGTCGGGTTTGCCGTCGGGGCCAGAGATGTCCTTGTATTTGAGGTCGCCCGGCTGTGTGTCGTCGTTATACTGCTTGGGCGAGTTCTTGATCTCCTCCTGGTCGGCGAACACACCGATGCACTCCAGCATATAGTACTCATTGTAGGGCAGTCCCTCGCGACGTATGTAGTATCCGCTTGTCTCCTCGGCACCGAACTTGGTGAGCTCGTTGCGTGAGCGGTCAAAGTACAGCCCTGCGTTGTACCGCAGTCCTGAGAGCAAGCCGCTCCTGACCATATTGCTGTAGTTGAGGGATAACTCGATACCAGTGTTCGTCACGGTTCCGTTGTTGACGGTTGGTGCCGACAGTCCCAGCAGGTTCGATACCTGTGAGGCGCGCAGGATGTCCTTTGTTTCCTTCTTATACCAGTCAAATGTGATGCTTAGCCCGTCAAGCACCTGAAGGTCGAACCCAATATCCGTGATAGTCGTTGTCTCCCACTTGATGTCACGGTTGGCATATGCCGTTTGCTGATAGCCTGTCACCACGCCGTCGGTCGTCTTTGAGAATGGGTAGTCGCCCACATGGTCTATCATGGCCTGGTAGGGGTACAGTCCAATGTTCTGGTTACCCAGCTGTCCCCAACTGGCACGCAGTTTCAGATTGTTCAGCCAGCCATAGTTCAGCTTCTGCATGAATGGCTCCTCCGTCACGCGCCATGCTCCAGAGAATGATGGGAATACGCCCCAGCGGTTCTCGCTGGATATGCGCGAGGTGCCGTCGTATCGTACATTGGCCTCAAAGAGGTAACGCTCCTTGTAGTTATAGTTCAGCCGTCCGAAAACAGACTGTATGGCCCATTCCTCCTCGCCGCCATTGTTCGACCAATTGGCTGTTCCACCCGCATTGATAGTGGGCAGATTGAAGGCATAGTCCTTTCTGTAAGCTCCGAGCGTCTCTGTCTTCTCGTTCTCCTGGTTGTAGCCTATCATGGCACTGATGTTGTGCATGTTGTCCATAAGGCCCAGGTCGTAGCGCAGGTAGGTGTAGAAGTTGGTGTAGAACACGCGGTTATCCGACACTGTGAGTCCAGCTCCGCCTTTGTCGAGGGTTCCCGACTGTGCGCCTGTGTGGTAGTTGTATATTGGCGTTGGGCTGCCTATCCAGTCTTTTTCCTTGCCTGACCTCAGTCTGGCAGCTCCCTTGGTGTACCATGTTAATCCTTTTAGCAGGTTCACCTCCACCCACATCTGCGTGTTAATGTCGAAGTTTCGGCGGCGTCTCATGGCGTTGTCGCCGATGATGGCCACCATGTTCTTGTTGTGTTCTTCGGCTGGGTAGGCACTGCAGGTCCATCTCCTCAAACCCAATCCGTCATCAGGTAGCCACGGCATGTAGGTTGGGGCTTGCGACAGGGTTGAGAGGAACGCGTCTGACTGTCCCTGGCGTGGCTGGTCTATCTCACCGTACATCATGTTGGTGTATGTGCCAAACCTGATGAAATCGGTCAGTTTAGCCGTGAAGTCAACTGTAGCGTTGTATTTCTTGTAGTCGAATCCACGCATGGTTCCAGGTTGATTCACATAGTTGAGCGCCACGTTGTAAGTAGCTTTGTCCGTTCCACCCGTCATGTTGAGGTTGTGGGTCTGTACGGCAGCCGTGCGGAACATGTAGTCCTGCCAGTCGAAATTAGGATACTTGTCGCTGCCACCGTTCTTGCGGTAGGCTTCGATGACATCGCCTGGGTACAGTTCTGAGAGGTTAGAGTTTTTGCGCGCCATGTTGGCCAGCTCCATATACTCCACCGAGTTGTTCACTCGATTGTACAGGCGTGTGGCCGAGTGCAGGCCCACGTTGCCATGATAAGAGATATGGGTTTTGCCTTGCGTGCCCTCCTTGGTGGTAATGAGTATAACACCGTTGGCCGCACGCGCACCGTAAATGGCTGCCGATGCAGCATCCTTCAGCACGGACACCGACTCGATGACGCTCGGGTCCAGTGCCGACATATCGCCAGGAACACCGTTGATGAGTATCAGTGGGTCGGAGCCTGCACTCGAGAAGGTGCCTTGCCCACGAATACGGAACGATACACCCTCTGAGCCTGGCTGTCCATATCCTTGGTTCACGCGCAGTCCGGGCACTTGACCTTGTAGCATGACTTGTGCGTTTGCCACGGGTCGCTTTGCTATGTCATCGCCGTTGATTGCCGACACAGCGCCAGTGAGGTTCTCTTTCTTCTGCGTTCCGTAGCCCACTACAACCAGCTCTTGCAGGTTGTGAGTGTCCTCCTTGAGAACGATGGTGCCTACCTGTCCGTTTTGCACCTTCACTTGCTGTGGCGTGAAGCCAACATACGTCACGTTCAACGTGGTGTTGGCCATTGATGCGTTGAGCGTAAAGTTGCCGTCTATATCGGTGATGGTACCGTTGGTAGTGCCTCCTTCCATAACGGATGCTCCGATGATGGGATCACCGTTGACGTCAACCACCTTTCCCTTGACGACTGCTCCCTTGTTGCTCTGCTGCGTGACAGCGTTTGACTGACCTGGGGCATTGCCATCCATCGCCAAGGCGCTGCTTTGGCCGCATATAGCTATAAGGGCAAGCAATAGTAATTTGTCCAAATGCTTCATAATTGTTAATTTAGGTTTATATATATTAGTTCGTGTCTTTTATGACCAGCGGTAACTTTTCTTTTTGTTTAACTTTACAAAAGTAATAAAAATATTACAAAAATGGGAACGAGAATCATTTTTTTATAGCTGTCCAGTAAAACTTTTTTATGAGAAGTGTGTACAAAGTAGCTGATTGGATGTGAGGTAAAGGTTAATCGGGAAACCCCGTGCCAGTGAATATATCCAATCCGCCCTCTTGTTCCAAGCGGTATATCTTACCTACAATAGCCAGATGAACGAACAAATCAACCACAAAGATGACGATACTCCATAGTAGAACAGTGGGTGAATAGATCAAAAACGAAAAAATGATACCTAAAAAGGACAAGAACAAAATGCTCGATGTCGCTGTCAGCCATTCTTTTCTTTTTCTAATTCTTTGTAGGATTTCCTTATTATATTCAACTTTAATATTTGTGTTTATTCTTTTCATGATAGATATTCCTTTTTTGTTGTAAATGTAGGATTGAATCAAAAGGCTTGAGAATTAATTCCAAAAATTGAAAAAACCGAATGGATATAATGGATAATGAGAGTCATCAAAAGACAAGATGTTACAAATGAGGGCAATCGTACAAACAATAATGGAATAGGCACAGACGGTGTGCAAGTTAAACCATACAGCTATAACAAAAGTGATGAATGAAAATAAGGCTGTATATGACGACAAAGCTCTCAAATATCTTCTAAAAACGCTATGCTTTTGCATGATGATTCCTCCTTTCTTCTACAAATATAAATTAAAAAGAGGGATATTGCAAGGAAATAAGCAAAAAACAATATAACATGGATGCGGCTCTTTCCATTTCTAAAAGGTTGTTTCTTGTAGCATCCATCTTTTTACTTTTGTTTCAAAAACAAATCTAATGGATGAAAGCAAATGTAACAAATAAACTCAACAAGACAATGTACGCAAGCGTTCTGCGAATGCAACAAATCTACCGACATCAACTTGTTGTGTGTCTTTGCCATGTTCGCTTTCAACGAACGCCTGCGTTCTTTGTCTTGTTTTGTGCTTTCGTTGTTCAACAACATTGCCTGCAATGAATGATCCGTGGCATGTGCGAAAATGAATTTGAAACTTATATAATAATGTGGGAAAAACTCCGTTATCTGTGCATAAAGGAAACCAATGAAACGCCAAATAATATTTTATAGTCTGTTCTTCTTGGCGCAAAGTGTGTGTGCGCAATTGAATCAACAAGAGGAACAAACCGAAAAATTGAATCTCGGAAGCAACATGAACTATCATGTTGAGTTCCAAAGTTCTTTTGCCCATGGGCATACACCTTTATGGATGCATTCCAATCGATACGGCTTAGGTTCGTTGGAATCGGTTAACGGCTACCTTCGTTCTAGCATCATCAGACCATTGCGCACAGACTCTCTTCGTCGTTGGGGGGTTGGATATGGCGTTGATGTGGCGATACCTTATCATTTTACGAGTAAAGCCATTGTGCAGCAAGCCTTTGCTGAAGTGCGTTGGTTGCATGGCTCGCTCTCCGTTGGGAGCAAGGAATATCCTATGGAACTCAAGAACAATGCCTTGAGTAGTGGTTCCCAAACCTTTGGCATTAATGCCCGACCCGTGCCACAAGTACGATTGGCATTGCCCAATTATTGGAGGTTGCCCTTCGGAAATAGGTGGCTACATATCAAAGGATATATTGCTTATGGGCGGATGACGGATGACAACTGGCAACATGACTTTACACAACGACAGTCGAAATACGTCGATCAGGTGTTGTATCACAGCAAAGCAGGATTTTTGAAAATTGGCAATGAAGACCGATTTTGCCCTTGGTCTCTGGAATTAGGCTTGGAGATGGCAACACTCTTTGGAGGAACAAGCTATCAACCCCGCAGCAATGGCGAAACCAAGGTTGTCAAAGGCAACACCAATATGAGGGCTTTTTGGAATGCGTTTATGCCCGGAGGACACGATGCGCCCGAAGAGGGAATTGTATATCAGAATGTAGAAGGCAACCAATTGGGAAGTTGGCTCTTCCGTATGAATTACGAAGGCGACAGTTGGTGTCTAAGATTATACGGAGAAAAATATTTTGAGGACCATTCTTCCATGCTCCAACTCGACTACGATGGCTATGGAACGGGAGAGGAGTGGAACGTCAAGACGAAAAGAAAGTTTTTTCTCTACGACTTCAAGGATATGATGTTGGGATTGGAACTGAACCTAAAATACAACCATTGGTTACAGAGCCTCGTATTTGAATATTTGTACACGAAATACCAAAGTGGACCAGTGTACCATGACCATACGCAGAACATGAGTCATCATATTTCAGGGCGAGACAATTTCTACAACCACTATATTTATCCGGGGTGGCAGCATTGGGGCGAGGTACTCGGCAATCCGCTGTACCGCTCACCGCTTTACAACGAAGATGGAACTATTGAAATTCAAAACAATCGATTCAAGGCATTTCACTTGGGACTGTCGGGCGAACCCGCAGAGCGGCTCAATTACCGATTCTTGGCAACTTATCAAGAAGGTTTCGGAACCTATAACACCCCCTTTTTCAAGAAACATCACAACGTAAGTTTGTTTTTAGAGACCGCTTACCGCTGGCGATATGGCTGGCGTTTCATGGCTTCCTTCGGAGCTGATTTTGGTGGAATCTTAGGAAATAATCAAGGTTTTCAGTTAACAGTTAGTAAGCATGGGATTTTCAATTTATAGTTTTCAAAAGAGCGTACGCATGCGGCATTTTGCCTATGTAGTGGTGCTGTGCTTGTCTTTATGCGGGATAACCTCCTGCGAAGTGGAGACATCAGGCAACGGGGAGTTAGATGGCTTTTGGCACTTAGAGCGAATAGATACCTTACAGAATAGTGGTTCGAAAGATTTAACTTTGCATCGAATATTTTGGTCATTTCAAGGAAAAATACTGATGCTCAATGATATGGATTATCAACATCCTGAATGTGTCATGACATTCAAACACCACGACCAGCAACTGCTCATAGTCAATCCCTTGTTGTCCGACCGAACAAAAGGCGACCCTCGTATAAAGGATGTAAAGGTGTTAGCACCGTATGGCATTCATCAGTTAGATGAACGTTTTGAAGTAGAGACTTTGAGCAATCGAAAAATGATACTTCGAAGTCAGCGGTATCGACTTGTCTTTATCAAATTCTGAGTTCAATCGAAATGAGCCTTTTAGCAGAAGTTTCATGCTGATGCCATGAGATGAGGCAGTATAGCAGTTTGTTATACCATCTGTTTTTTTGCTTTCGATTCACTCCATGAGTTGAATTTCTTGGCTCTTCTCCGTGGCGGTAAAATTCAGTTTCTTATTGCTGATTACTTAGAAACGACGAAGTTGTAAACATCTAAAAAATTTTGCCAAAGAGGATATTGATAAACGTCTTGGTGAGAATCTTAAAGTCGAACCACCACGACCGATGTTCCAAATAATACAAATCCAAATCCAATCGTTTGAGCATCTTTTCCATAGTGTCCGTGTAGCCATTGTACAATGTGGCATACGAGGTAACACCAGGACGGATTTGGTAGAGGTAAACATATCGTGGGTCACGTTTGATAATTTGGTCAATATAGAATTTTCGTTCTGGGCGTGGACCGATGAAAGCCATGTCACCTTTGACCACGTTCCACAGTTGCGGCAGTTCATCCAAATGGTGCGTACGCAAGTATTTACCTATTTTGGTCATCCTGTGTTCGTGTTCATGTCCATACAACTGGGGACCGTCTTTCTCGGCATCTATGCACATACTTCGAAACTTATAAATGGTGAAAGGTCTGCCGAAACGCCCAATACGTTCCTGCTTAAAGATAGCTGGACCGCCATCTTCGCGTTTAACAAGGATGTAGCACAACAAGAAAGCTGGTGAGAAAACAATGATGGTAACGAGTGCTATCAGGAAATCGACGCAGCGTTTAATATTGCGTTCAAACTCATTCATTCCGTCTGGAATGAATCGTTTGTTCTGAATGTCATTGTTATACTTGATATAGGCAGGTATTTGCTTCACCTTGTTAAAATGTTTTATAATATAACGCTGCTTTGTTAAACATATTATATGCAATGCTGTATTTTTATTGAACCAGCCCACGGCTCTTTCATTTAAGGACATTGTTGTTTAACAACGAATGAAACCAATAAAACAAATCAACGAAACAAGACAATGAACGCAAGCGTTCTGCAAATGAAACAAATCTTTCTACATCAACATGTTGTGTGTCTCTGCTAAATTCGCTTTCATTCGGTGAACGCCAGCGTTCATTGATTCCAGCAATCGGATTTGTTTCTTTTGTTCAATTTGTTGTTAAAACAAAAGAAAATGATAGTTTTTGACAACAAACGACCCTTTTAAATGAAAGTGCCGTGGAACCAGCCTTATCCTTGCAACGGATTTTCATAGTACGTCCGTGCTTCTCCGTGCCTTTCCGTTGCAAAAACAAGGTATTTTTATTTATTGTTACAAAAATTGCCCTTAAATGAAGGTAATGCGACCTAATAAAACAATTTTTTTTGCTAAAGGACATTTATTTCAAAAAAAAGGATTACTTTTGCAAACAACAGAAAAAAGAGGTTATAAACTGTATAATTTTCTGTAAATCTATCTAAACTATTACAACCAGAATGCTATACCAAACAAATGCTCTTTATACCTTATTATATATAAGCATGTAAAAATAAAAGAATACGAGGAGCATATACTCTTAAGAATAACCAAAACAACTAAATAACTATTTTAAACAAACATGAAGAAAAGTAAAATTTTAATGGTAGGCGTACTTGCATGTGCCTTATTTGCAGCATGCAGTGACAAAGACACCAGTACGGCTGGTGCAGCCTTCGATCCATCAAAGCCCATCGTCGTGGACGATTTCTATCCCGACTCGGGTGGTGTTGCCACATCGATGATTATCTCGGGTAGTAACTTCGGCACCGACACCGCTGGACTACGCGTGATGTATGTAGACGAGGACGGCATCGAACACCGTGGTGGATTGGTATCCTCGAACGGTGAGAAAATCTATTGCACTGTGCCAAAAGGGCTTACCTACAAGCGTAACATCGCCATCAAGGTGATGCGAGGAGAAGGAGAGAAAGCCATTTCAGGCGAAGCTCCCAACAAGTTTATCTATCGTACACAGACGGCAGTAACTACCGTTATTGGACAACCTAACTCGGAAAACCAAGCTACCGTGCCTGGCACGCTGACTTCTACCACACTTTCAGCACCCATGCACATTTGCCTGGACGATGAGGACAATATTTTCATCACCGAGCGTACGCACGCATCAGGGCGAGCCGATGCATGTCAAGCAAGGAATAGCAAGAACGAAAATATTAGCGGTAACATACTGATGGCTTCATTGAAACGTAACAACGTGAGATTTCTGGGAGAGAACGTAGGGTATATCAACGCTCCCGCCTTTTCTAATGAGTCGGGAGTGGAGGCTGTGTATGCACCTTTAGACGATGGTATGGATTTTTTCCGCTACCAAAAAGCCACCAACTTCGCACAACAGAAATTGCGTGTTATCAAGACCGAGGAAACAAAGACTATTGATGAAAAGAACTGGAAGTTCTGTTTTGTAGTCAACAAAAATGACAACCAGCTTTATACTATCATGCACCAAGGGCAGCTGGTGAGAATCAATCCTAAGACACGAAAGGCAACCATCTTGCTTAAGAAGATTGGTATTCATGGAGCAAACAACAACGGTAGTGACTCCTATTTCGCATTCAGTCCCATTATGCCCAATCGACTGTTCGTGGCGCAAAGCGATAACCACGAGATATGGTATGTAGACATAGACCAGTTGGAGGGAAAAGACCCTAACGAATATCATGGTGAGCCTTATGCTGGACGTGGATGTTGGGAAGGCGTGACTGCTGGACGTGGATGGGAAGACGGATTGCTGAAGAATGCAAAGTTCAACTATCCACGACAGATATGTTTCACTGCCGATGGCAAGATGTACATCGCTGACAGTATGAACAGTTGTATCCGTTGTATTGATACCACCCAACCTGACAATAAAGCCACTGTGACCACCGTCATAGGTCTGCCAGGATCGGCTGGATTTAAGGAAGGAGGTCCCGACGTGGCACAGTTCCGCTATCCACGTGGTGTGGCAGTGAACGCTGATGGCAGTATCGTGTACGTGGCAGACACTAACAACCGCTGCATCCGCAAGCTGACGATTGAATAAATCCATGAAATAATAGTATATCAAACCAATATGAAACAATTTATCTATATGTTGGCTCTGTTACTCGCTGTAGTCACAAACGGCTTTGCACAGAATGCCAACGACAAAACCAAGAGCAAGACATTCACCGTGTCGGGAGTTGTGGTTGACGAACAGGACGAACCGTACCCAGGCGCCACCATCATCATCAAAAACGTTCCGGGACGAGGAGTGGTTTCCGACTTGGACGGAAAGTTCACCATTAAGGTAGACCCAAACGCCACCCTCGTGATACAGGCTGTGGGTATGAAAACCATAGAAAAATTAGTAACCAAAGATCTTGCTGACCAAAAGTTTGTGCTCAAAGAAGATGCCAGCACTGTTGACGAGGTGGTGGTAACGGGCTTGAGTTCACAAAAGAAAGTGTCAGTGGTAGGAGCTATCTCTACTATCGACCCCAAGGAATTGAAAGCTCCGGGCATGTCGCTGAGCAACATGCTCGGTGGACGTGTGGCAGGTGTCATCACCATGCAAACCTCAGGAGAGCCAGGTCGTAACCTTTCGCAATTCTGGATTCGAGGTATCAGTACCTTCGGTGCCAACGGCTCAGCCTTGGTGTTGATTGACGGTATTGAAGGAAAACTCGATGACATCGACGTAGACGACGTGGAGTCGTTCTCTATTCTGAAAGACGCATCAGCCACCGCCGTTTACGGTGTGCGTGGTGCAAACGGTGTAGTCATCGTGACGACTAAGCGTGGTGCCATGGGTAAGCTCAGCATTACGGGGCGCGCCTCGGTAAAGCTGTCGCAAATCAAGCGCATACCACAGTATCTCGGCGCTTACGACTATGCACTGTTGGCTAACGAGGCGCGTGCCATGTCAGGCGAATCGGATTTATACACACCACTTCAGCTCGACTTGATCAAGCACGGACTGGACAGAGACTTGTATCCTGATGTGAACTGGACCGATGAGATTATGAAGAAAACGTCGTTGCAGCAAAACTACTATATGAGCGCACGCGGCGGTGGCGACATCGCACGCTACTTCCTGTCATTGGGTTACCAAGACGAGGGTGCAGCTTACAATCAAAAAGGCAACGTGTTCAAGAAGCCGTTGACATACCGTAAGATGACGTATCGTGCCAACATTGACATGAACCTCACCAAACTCACCACCCTGTACTTTGGTGTTGACGGAAACATCGTGAACTACACCACGCCAGGCGGTATGGGTACCAATGCAGTATGGAACAACATACGCGTGATGAACCCGCTGATGATGCCCGTGGAATATTCCGATGGCACCATACCTACTTTCGGGCGAGACAACTTGATTTCACCCTACGCTGCACTCAACTACTACGGTTACAAAGACCAGAACACAACCCGCAACATGACAACGCTGAAGCTCACGCAAAAGTTCAATGGTGTGTTGCAGGGACTGGAGGCATCGGTACAGGCCATGATGGATCATACCACCGACTTCAACGAGCGACGTATCATCGCTCCCGACTTGTATCACGCCACGGGTCGTAGCGCACAGGGTGCACTCATCAAGAGTCTGAACAGTCGTGCGCTAGACATGGTTTACGGCAGTAGCAACAGCGGATGGCGCAAATACTATCTTGAGGCAAAAGCCAACTGGAACCGCACCTTCGGTGACCATAACATGGGTGCTTTGATTTTCTACTACATGGAAGACACCAAAGGTACCGATTGGGGTAACGATGCCATGGGCATCAATGCCATTCCCGCTCGTAGACAGAACCTTTCGGGACGTTTGCACTACGGCTATAAAGACACCTACTTCATTGATGCCAACTTTGGTTACACGGGTTCGGCACAGTTCAAGAAGGGCGAGCGCTTCGGATTCTTCCCATCTATCGCTGCAGGTTGGATTCCATCCAACTACCAGTGGTTCAAGGATGCGATGCCTTGGTTCTCGTTCTTGAAGATACGTGGTAGCTACGGATTGTCGGGTAACGACCAAATTACAGGTACACGCTTCCCTTACCTCACACTCATCAACCATACGGCACCCACCTACTGGGGCTATCAAGGATTAGGTATTCGAGAGAAACAGATTGGAGCCGACAACCTGAAATGGGAGGTATCAAGAAAGAGCGACGTGGGTATTGAAGGCAAATTCTTCAAGGATAGACTCGCCTTTACCGTAGACTTCTTCTACGATGTTCGTGACAACATCTACCGCCAGCGCGTCACCTTACCAGAATATGCAGGTATGATTACCATTCCATTCTCTAACGTGGGTAAGATGCACAGCTACGGATCTGATGGAAACATCTCATATCATCACCCTATTAACAAGGACATGAGTTTCACTGTACGTGCCAACTACACGTTCTCTGAGAATATCGTTGACAATCTTGAGGAGCCTCTCTACGCATACGGTTACCAGAGTTCGAACGGAAAGCCATACAGTGTCTTGCGTGGTCTTATTGCTGAAGGACTCTTTAAGAGCAAGGAGGAAATAGAAACCAGCCCCGAACAGATGTTCGGTAAGGTACGTCCTGGTGATATCAAGTATCGTGACGTAAACGGTGACGGCGTGGTGAACAACGACGACCGCGTGCCATTGAGTTACGGCAATCAGCTGCCACGGTTAATGTACGGATTCGGTGCCGATTATACATGGAAAGACCTGACCATTGGATTCCTGTTCAAGGGTTCTGCCAAGGTGGAATACTATCGTTCAGGCCTCTATAATGACTCTGGATGGATTCCATTCTATAACGGTGAGATAGGAAATGTGCTCAAGCACGCCAACAACCCAAAGAACCGCTGGACGCCAGCTTGGTACTCTGGAACTACAGCTACTGAAAACCCCAACGCAGAGTTCCCAAGACTCTCGTACGGAGGCAATAGCAACAATGCTCAACTGTCAACATTCTGGAAGCGTGACGGATCGTTCCTCCGATTCCAAGAGTTGAGCGTGCGCTACAAGCTGCACCACAAGAAATGGATTACCGCATGTGGATTATCTTCTTTAGACTGCGAATTCGTCATGAATAATATCTTCACTATCGACAACGTGAAATACTTCGACCCCGAGCAGGCAGGGGCTAATGGCGCCGTATATCCGTTGCCAATGACATACGCTTTGCAGCTTTACCTAAACTTCTAAGAAATACAAACGATATTACAATATGAAAAAAATCATCATGACCATAGCTGGTGCAGGCCTCATGGCTGCCAGCGGCATGCTTACATCCTGCGACTTTCTGGACGTGGACAATTATTTCCAAGCTACGTTCAAGGAGGACTCTGTCTTCCACAGCAAGCAGAACGCAGAAGGATATTTGTGGAATACCCCACAAGAATTCCCACACGAAGGAAATATTTGGGGAGGCTCGTGGAATCCTGGCGAGACCGCTTCGGACGAGATAGCCGTGAAATGGCAGACGTCAGAGTTTTGGGGCGCACAGTTCACCGTTGGAAATATCAACGAAACCAACATCCCCAACTGGTACTTGTGGAAAAACATGTACGTCATTGTGCAGCGTTGCAACAAGATGCTCGCCAACGTTGACAAAGTGGCAGATATGAGCGACGGCGATCGACGCGAATACAAAGCCTACGTACACTTCATGCGTGGCTGGGCTTACTACCACTTGTTGATGAACTGGGGACCGCTGCTCATCGTGGGCGACGAGATTATCCCTACCGATAAAGACAGCGAGTACTACAACCGTGAGCGTGCTACGTTTGATGAGTCGATAGACTACATCTGTAACGAGTTTGCCCTCTCACTAAAGGGTATCTCTGAACCGCAAGATCAGTCACTCGCTTATTTCTCGCGTCCTACCAAGGGTGCCGCATTGGCATTGATTGCTCGACTTCGACTCATTCAGGCATCGCCCACCTTCAACGGAGGAGATAGCGCACGTCGCTGTTTCAATGGTTGGAAGCGTAAGAGCGACGGTGCTAATTACATCAATCAGGACTATGATCCCAACCGGTGGGCAGTGGCAGCTGCAGCAGCCAAGCAAGTGGTAGACATGAACTACTACGAGCTACACACGGTGAAGGCTGATAAGGAATTCCCCTATCCACTTGACAACGTAGACGAATCGTTGCGTAACAAGGAATTTCCAGAGGGTGTGGGAGGTATCGACCCCTACCACTCGTTTGCTGACATGTTCAACGGTGAGGGATTGCCAATGGTGAACCGCGAGTTTATTTGGGCTCACGCAGTTTCGGGTAGCGTAATTCAGTACACACAACACTGCTTCCCAGTGGGTGGTGGACTTGGTGGCTGGGGTGGTCTGAGCGTGCCACAACGCGTAATAGACTGCTTCTTAATGGCAGACGGAAAGTTGCCAGCTAACTCCAGCTTGTATGACGCTGATTTTGAGAACACCACAGAGAAGGCACAAAATCTCTCTACTTTCGTACTTAAGTCGGGCATCCCAAATATGTATGCCAATCGCTCGGCACGTTTCTACGCAAGCATTGGTTTCCCTGGACGTGTATGGGAGATGAACTCTGCCAGTGCCGACGGTTCCAAAACCAATAAGCAATTCTGGTACGACAACAGTGACGGAATAGCAGGAAAGGCAGGAGCGCAGAACAATCCTAATGACGTAAACATCACAGGATATACCTCGGTGAAGTATGTACACCCAGACGACTCATGGGCACCCAATACGAATGGAGTGATGAAAACGATGAAGCCATATCCTATCATCCGTTATGCAGAAGTTCTGCTCGAACTGTGTGAGGCGATGAACAACATTGAGGGCAATCCAACGGTGAAGACATGGAACCGCAGTGGAGAGCTGGTAGACGTAAGCATCAGTCGTGATGCAGAATTCATGGCGAAGTATTTCAACATGATACGCTACCGAGTAGGACTCCCCGGTGTAGAAGCCTCTACCCTGAATGACAAGAATGCTTTCGAGAAGGTCATCAGGAACGAGCGACAAGTTGAGTTGTTCAATGAAGGCTACCGCTACTTCGACACTCGACGTTGGGGAACGTATCTCGACGAAGATGCTAATAGTAGCAACTGGCGAGGATTAGATGTAAGTAAAGATCGCGATGATACCAACTCCAACGGAGGTTTTTGGAACATCGTGCAGATAGACGAGCAGAACTATAGAGACCGTATTGCCAAACCTAAGATGATATTCTTGCCGCTCAACCATTACGAGTTGCTTAAGCTGCCCAAGATGGATCAAAACTGGGGATGGGAAAGATAATCACAAACCATAGACAAACAAAATGATGATGAACAATAAGATTTATAAATTGTTGCTGCTGGCTGTCGGCATCACGCTCTTCTCATGCGAGACATACGACTTCGACCAAGAGCAATACAAGAAAGAAAGCTACTTGCTGCAAAACTCAGACGGTGTGTACGACAGGCAGTGCGTAGACATGGAGGCAGAGACATCCACAAATGGTGCCGTCATCAACTTGGTGGTTGGTATCAGCGGATCACAGCTACCTTCGGAAAGCGTACCTGTGAGTATCGTACACTCCGACTCGCTGTTCAAAGTGTTCAACAAGTCGAACTATGACATCGACTCCACACGCTTTGCCAAGCTGTTGCCCGAAGAGTGCTATGAAGAGCCTGCACTCAATGGTGTGATAAAGGCTGGTGAGTCACAGGTAAAGTTTCCTATCAAGCTCAAGAACCTTGAAAAGCTGTCGCCAGACAGCATCTACTTCTTGAACTATAAGCTGGATCCAAAATCCACTACACCGTTCAATAAGAAGAAGAAAGAGGTGTTGTTGCGCATTCATTGGAAGAACGAGTTTGCTTCTACCAAAACGCAAATTACATACAACTACAACAGCACCACTGTGGTAAACCTGAGCAACAGTGAGACAGCTCGTCCAACCAATACGCTTAGAGCTTTTCCACTTACGGTGAACTCTGTTCGTATGTTGGCTGGTAATGAGGATTATGGAGACTACAAGAAGGCAGCTCCACAAATCAAGCAGAAGAGTGTGGTCTTTACCGTGGGCAAACAACTGCAAACCGACCCTAAGAAGCGCGAGGCAGTAGTAACTCCCTACGATGCAAATGAAATGGAAGTAGTCATGCTCACCCCCATCGGGGAATACGACAACACTTTCTACCTCAACGAACTCGTTGCACTGGGAGGCGGCAACTCCACCTATTATAAAGAGTTTCGTGTACATTACAAGTATCGCCTACTCAACCCACAGAAAGATGGCACCAACAAGCCAGGTCCTTTCAAGGAAGTGAAGGCAAAGCTTCGCCACCAATATAACCCAAGGGCAGAGCAATTGTAAGAAACCTTAAACATTTAGAAAAATGAAGAAAAATAAGATAATCATTGCTTCGGCAATGCTGGTCGCAACACTTACTGCGACGTTCACAGCCTGCTCGCCCGACTACGAGACGAACTTTGACAAGTCTCTGCTCGAGGTTCCTCACAAGAGTCAGGCACTCATCACCTTCCAGCGTGAAGGTGGCGAGCGGACTATCGATGTGGTAACCAACGTAGCGAAAGAAAACTGGAACGCCGAAGCCAACGCCGACTGGTGTACGGTGGAAAAAGCCAACGACAAGGTACTTGTAAAGGCTGGTACATACGATGGATACCAGCCACGCAAGGCTGTGGTAACCGTCAAGTACGGACACCAAGAGTATAACGTTCAGGTGATACAGGTAGGACACGAAGCCACACTGAATCTCGTTGAAGATGGTGGTTTCATTATGCGAAAGAATGGATTCATGGCATACGTAGAGGGAAATGAGACTGAGTTTATTGCTCCCGTTTCCACCAACCTCAACATTGACCATATCCTTGTACCAGACACCACGTCATGGGTACACTTCGACGCTAATGAAAAGTTGGAAGAAGATGCACAAGGACGAAAACTCATCAAGCTACGCCTCGACCCCAATAAGACCAAGGCTGACCGTTACTGCACCATGATCTTGCAATCGTCTCAAAACTGGGATGCTACGCAAGAATTTGTCTTGATACAGAGCCGCGTAGGATACAAGGTAATCCCTTGCTACGGTAATACGAGTTACGAAATTGGAGACTTGGGTGGCAAGATACGCATCCCCTATGTGCAAAACGAGAAAGATGGCAAGTGGACTGTCACTGTGTCCGACAATGCAGCTTCGTGGTTGCATGCAGATAAAAAACAGCTGAGTAATACCGATGGTGAACTGTCTGGAAAGGTTGATATGAACCTAAGTGACCAGCCACGTACGGGTACTGTTACCTTGAAGAGCGAAAACAACAACAGGTTGTACGTTGTTACTATCAAGCAGAACAAGTTTACACCTGTGCCACCGTTCAATGTTGTCAATGCCAAGACCAAGGCTGAGAAGGGACAGATTACCCTTACTTGGGATCAACCTGAGGTAGTGAACTATACCAAGTTGGTCATCACCATGTACAACGCCAAGGTAGGTAAGACGGTGAAGAAGACACTCACTGACATGAACAACAACTCCATTACCTTTAAGAACACCTTCAAGTTTGCTGGAGAATATGAGTTCACCATCCTTTCTTATGGTCCTACAGGTTTGGAAACCAAGCAACCCGTGAAGGTGACAGGTACTTCAGACGTATGGTCCGAGCAAGTAAGTGTAACGCTCACCGCTGACATGATTACAGCCAATGCCACACAGGAAGACGATGGACAAGGAATACCTGGATTGATAGATAACAACACCAGTACCTTCTATCATTCGTTCTGGGGCAAGGATGCACCCGACGGAAAGCCACACCGCATACAGATACACCTAAACAAGCCATCTGCTGGCGAGTTCTACTTCGACTACATGGGTCGTGGCAATGGTGACGGTGGTGGTGACGTGAAACGAGCCGAAGTATTTGGAAGTCACTCTGGTGCCGATGCCGATGGTGCATGGACAAGTTTGGGTATCATTACCTACAAACTGCCAGAAGGACGTGGAAAGCAGGGCGTAGCTCAAAACCACATCAAAACTGCCGAGAGCTATGAGTACTTGCGGTTCGTACCTTTGGCACGCCGTAACAAAGATCCTTTAGGACTCACTGGTACCAGCTCAGACTGGTTCAACATGTCTGAACTGCGTCTCTTCGAGGTGCATGATGAGGCATGGGCACAGAAAAATCTTGAAACCATACTTGGAGCAAAAAGGTTCTAATATGGAATAGTGCCACAAGCTGGTACTATACCCTTAGCGAAAGACATGCGCTTTCTACATAGTTAGTGCATGTCTTTTTTTTTTACAAACATTCATCAACTACCTAAGTCAATGAAAACAAGAAAAATAACAAGCTGGCTGTTCATGCTATGTTGCACAATATTTGGCTTCCTGCCAGTTAGTGCCACCAATTATAGCGCACCAGCAGGCGGAAAGGCATATCGACTGTGGAATACTAACTACGCAGGACACCTGATGTACGAAGACCAAGCGACAAGTCAGCTTAAGACTACCGCCACTGTCAACGACAACGACTTTTACCAAGTGTTTGTGCTGACCAAGAGCGGTGAAGGCTACACCCTGCGCAACGTGGGTTCGGGAGCTTACGTTGGAACCGTGTACGAAAATGAGACCATGTACACCACAGGTAACAACCCCTTTACCTTTAATATAAAAAGAAATACTGCACGTACCGATGTAGAATGCTACAATTTGATGCACTCTACTGGCAGATTCTGTATGCACGAGGCACAGGGACAGCGTGTGGTACGTTGGTTCCCCACCACCACTTCGGAATCCAACCGCCCTTCAGAGTGGCAGTTCGAGGAAGTGACCCTCACCCCCGAGATGCAGCAACGCTTGAAAGAGAAGCAACAGCTCATACCAGCCGCTTACTACATCATTAACACCCAGCGCAAGGTCGGTACTGAATTATATATGTATGAGAGTTCCGACCAAAAGTTGAATATCCGCAGCACCAAACCCACCTTCACTAAGTTTGATGACGTGTGGGTGATGAGGGTGATAAACGGTCAGTCGGTTTTGCAAAACCTTGGTACGGGACGTTACGTACAGAAACAGTCCACCCTGTACACCAACTACTACACTGGTGCCAATCCTTATGCTTTTTGGTTTAAGCGTTTCGGATTTGCCAACGGCAATACCTATTGGGACATTGCCAACACCAATGACAACAATGAAGGTCTGCATGGTGACGGTGACCTGAGAGTAGTGCCATGGCGCCCCGCAGCTCCTGGTGGGCAAATCACGCCTTCCGAGTGGATTATTAGAGAAGCAGGTATCAGCAACGAACAGGTAAAGCAACGCCTCACACAACTATCAGGAGCGAAACGCCCAGAAGACGGCAAATACTATCGTATCGTGTGTGTTGATTACAAACGACCGCTCAAGATAGACTATGCAAACGGCACTGTCACCACTGAGAACACTACCATTGCCAATGACTACGCACAAGTATGGAAATTGGTTGCCAAAGGCGACCGGTTCGACTTGGTGAACGCCTACACCAATCAAATGATACAGCGACAAAGCGGAGCCTTGAGCCAGCCATATCGCACGGCAGCCAGCTCCAACGGAGGGTTCAAGTTCAACGAGGTGAACGATCCTTTCAATCTTATGTTCACCATGGATGATGTCTTCGGTGTGGGCATTCACTGCGCACAGTCGCAAGGCTATCAGGCTGTGGGCTGGCATACTTCGGCTTCCGCCAACAATTGGGTGCTATATGAGGTGAAGGTTGACGAGGAAAAATTACGAAAAGCGCAAGAAGAATATCAAGCATTTCACAACCTGAAAGACAATGCCAATGTTCATTGGCAGAAGTTGTCCAAATATTTTGCTGACGCTGCTGCCACGAAAATAGCTCCTGCATATGCTGGTAAAACCAACGAGAACCTGAAGACAGAGATGCAAAACGATGGCATTCCTGTTATTTTGCAGAATGTCGTGCTGAAGATTAAAGACCAGGCATGGGCAACCTATGCCAGTGGTAATAACTGGGAAGAACGTTTCCGTATCGCTTCCTACAAGCCCTACTCCGACAATGACCACTGGGCATGGAAGGTGGGCATGAGTTATAAGTTTGGTAACCTTACCAATCCTACGGGTATTACGGCTTACCCCAAGAATACCCTTTTGTTGTTCGTGGATAGCGACGTGCCAGCCAACGCCACCCTCGAAGCCGAGACGGTGGAGCTGTGCAGTGTAGAGGGTAACCGCATCAAGCTGAAGAAGGGACTTAACGTCATTGCCGTGGAGAAACAGGCCAACCTGTTCATTCGCTACATAGTAAACACCCACAACACGGGCATGAAGCTCGCCCAGTTCCCAGACATTAAAATACACATAGAGGGCGGAAGTGTCAATGGATACTTCGACCTGACCAAGGGTGACGACAACCAAGTGTGGAAGGACCTGAAAAGCGACGGACTGCTGCAGGCACAGGCTGTGAACCTGAAGACCAAGAACGTGGTGTTCCACATGAACGCTGCCAAGGTAAAGGCCACTTGTCCCGGTCCCATGGCCAATCTACTCAAGATTTGGGATGGAATTGTGCAGATGGAGGTAGACCTCAAAGGACTACAAGCTAAGGTAGCTGACCGATGCAACAACGTGCTCAATGCCACCAGCGTACAAAGCAACTACATGTACGCCACCACTTTCGGTTCCTACTACGAGGAGGGAACGCTGTCGAGTGTTATGAACTACGAGAGCATGCGCCTGGGTGGCAGCATCTGGGGACCCGCACACGAAATGGGACACTGCCATCAAAACCTCATCAACATACACGGATGTACGGAGGTTTCTAACAACCTGTTCTCCAATGTAGCCGTGTTTAATCAAGGTGTTATGACCTCGCGCGGTAACGGTAGTAGCCAGTATATTTCCGAACAATACGTAGCGGGTAACCATTTTGCCGATTATAGTATTTGGTGCAAAACACAACTGTATTTCAAGCTATGGCTGTATTTCCACGCAGCTGGTAACCAGCCCGATTTCTACCAAAAGCTCTTCCAGCTACTCAACGACGACCCGATGAAGAAGCCCTACGATATCAACGGTCCCGACGAATGGCTTAAGTTTGCGCTTAAGTGCTGTGAGGCAGCCAACGCCGACTTGTCCGAGCTGTTCCAGATGTACGGGTTCTTCGTCCCAGTACACCAAAAAGAAGTGGACGACTACGGCAAGAAACGTCTTACCGCCACGCAGGCACAGATTGACGCCGTGTTGGCAAAAATGCACGCCTATCCCAAGAAGTTAGGCAACATCGTGTTCATAGACGATCACATACGACGCTCGCCAGCCACCTATGAAGGTGCACCAGCCGGCACCATGCGTCGCGACTATGACGACTGGGTAGCCATTGGTAAAATGGGTGATCATGGACAGTGGGAAGACTTCAAGCCCAGCGCTCAACAACCTGGTGGCGCACGTCTACTACAGTGCGTGAAGAATAACGATGGCACCATGAGCATAGCCTTTGACAATGTGCTGCCTGGCACCATGGGTTACAAGTTCTACGATACTAAGGGTAACCTGTTGTTCATAGCCAACACCGACCGTGTACAACTACCCTCCGCCGTAGTAAACAAGCTGGGAGGAGAACAGCCTGTAATTAAGGCTGCACAAGCTAACGGACTTGATGAGCTGGTAACAACTGCCATTCCCGCTGGTATTGATGCTATTCGCAACCTGCCAGCCAACGCAATGGTAGACGTGCACACCCTTGACGGCGTATGTGTGGCACGGCACATAACCATAGCTCAGGCGAACAGCCAGCTACCGCAAGGCGTATATATCATTACGCAGCTCGACACAAAGGTCAGCCACACTGTGCACATGGGACGATAGTCCTTCATCTGAGGTCACTCCGTCACAGGCGAACCCAATAAACAAGCTGGAAAGGAGAAAATAAGCAAACAAGTAGTTTATTGTTCCCCTTTCCAGCTTTTTAAGCTCTACTCAAAGTAATACTTACGGTGCTAACTTTTAGAACCAACCACTAATAAATAAAATGGTGTGTCCAAACGGGTACACCATTTTTAAATGCACAAAGCAGGCATTCAAATATCATTGTGATAAAGGTACATATTCGTCTTTACACCGTTTTTATATGTTCTATTCCGCAGAAATCGAAAATGATTTTGTCTTGCTTTTTAGTAAGCTCTTTGAACTTAGAGTGAGCTACGAGAAATGCCACAATGTCAGCCTGTTCAAAAGCATCATGATATGGAGTAAGTTTAAAGATGGAATGAGCTTGTATGTTTGGTTCTGAAACCATCAAAGTTGCATCGTGACAGTTCTGCATGATGTTGCCTACAATTTGTTGGGCAGGACTTTCTCTTAAGTCATCAATGTCTGGCTTGAAAGTAAGACCCATTAGTGCCACATGGGGTATTTTGTTGTTTTTTAGCTTGAATTCAATGATGGCTTTTTTAATCTTGTCTGCACACCATTCAGCCTTATAGTTGTTTATTTTGCGTGATGTTGCGATAAGTTGACTTTCTTCTGGAAATTTGGAGATGATAAAATAAGGATCAACAGCAATGCAATGACCGCCTACGCCACAGCCTGGGCGAAGAATGTTCACACGAGGGTGTTTGTTGGCCAATTCAATCAGTTCCCAGACATCAATACCAGACTTATCACAGATGATTGACAATTCGTTGGCAAAGGCTATTTGTACGTCACGACTTGAGTTCTCGGTAAGTTTGCACAACTCGGCTGTTTTACAATTGGTGGGATGAAGACTCCCTTTCACAAAATGACGATAAAAGCTCATCGCTTTTTCAGTGGACTGTTGGTTATATCCTCCAATCACTCGGTCATTGTGTATCAGTTCGTAAACAATGTTGCCAGGTAACACCCTTTCAGGGCAGTATGCGATGTAGATCTTTCCTTCCAGTTCGGGTCTTTCCTTGAAAATAAGTTTTTCCATCTTTTCTGTTGTGCCAACTGGTGACGTCGACTCGATGATATATAGGTCGCCTTCCTTGAGGAGGGGTATGATGGTGCGTGTGGCCTTTTCTATAAATGATATGTCTGGTTGGTGATTGCTGTTAAATGGGGTCGGTACTACAATCAAGTAAGCATCTGAGACAACTGGTGTTGTACGGGCGTAAAACTTCTTGGCAGAGATTACGTCTTTCAGCATGGCTTCCATCATAGGTTCTATGATGTGTAATTTTCCTTGATTGGTTGTATCGACAATTTTTTGGTTAATATCAACTCCTATTACATCAAGACCAGCTTGAGCGGTAATAATAGCGGTGGGAAGACCTATGTAGCCTAATCCCATAAAGCACACTTTCATTTTCTTTGTTCTTTTATGTTTCTATATTTTCGTAAAACGTATCAATTTGTGTTTTATTGTCCTAATATGTTTCTGATAATCTCTACAATTCGCTTGCTTGCTTGTCCATCTCCATACGGATTGTTGGCTTTGCTCATGAGTTTGTACGAATGGTCATCAAGTATCAATCGCGACACTCCGTCAACAATTTTTTGGTAATTGGCTCCAACCAGTTTTACAGTTCCTGCCAAAACCGCTTCTGGTCGTTCGGTAGTATCGCGCATCACTAATACTGGCTTGCCCAAGCTGGGCGCTTCTTCCTGAACACCTCCGCTGTCTGTCAGCACAAAGAAAGACTTCTCCATTAAATAGACAAAACTAAGATATTCTAATGGTTCGATGAAAAACAAGTTTTGAAAGTCATTCAGGTTTTCTCCAAATACCTGACGTATGGGGTTTCGTACATTTGGATTCAAGTGCATGGGATAGACGAAGTCAACATCTGGATGTTGTAAGACCAACATTTTGATTGCTTTGCAAATATTGTGGAATCCATCTCCGAAATTTTCTCTACGGTGACCTGTGATGAGAACTAGTTTCTTGCCTTCGTTTAGTCGGGAAACATCGTATCCACTGCCGATGAGGGTCTGCCGTTCTCTATCTGCGAGTTGCGTGTCGCACTTCAACTCATTCACCACCAAGTGGAGTGCGTCAATAACTGTGTTTCCCGTGACATAGATGTTGTTTGGGTGTACATTCTCTTTTAGAAGGTTCTCTCTGCTGGTTTCAGTGGGTGCAAAATGATAAGATGCGATACGTCCTGTTATTTGTCTATTCATCTCTTCAGGCCATGGACTATAAATGTTACCAGTACGTAAGCCTGCTTCTATGTGTCCAACAGGAACTTGTTGATAAAAAGCAGCCAGTGCGGCGGCTGTACTGGTTGTGGTATCTCCATGAACAAGTACAAGATTTGGGCGAGCCTGCCTTAACACATCTCTCATGCTGAGCAGCACACGAGATGTGATGTCATATAGATCCTGCCCTTGTTGCATGATGTCCAAGTCGTAGTCTGCAGTCAGATGGAAAACATCCATGACTTGATCAAGCAACTGTCGATGTTGGGCGGTGACGCATACCAAGGTGTTAAATATATCAGATTCCTTTTGAAACTCTTTAATGAGTGGTGCCATCTTGATAGCCTCAGGACGAGTTCCAAAGACCAGCATGACGGTTTTCTGTTGTCGTGTCATTGATATTATTCTTAGTTAAACTTATTCAGAAAAGAAGTAAAACGTGTCATCTGTTCGTCAAAATTGAAATGCTCTTGTGCAACGTGACAACAATTCTCCGTCAGAGAAATATATTGTTCAGGAGGCATTTTTGACAGTTTGATCAAGTTCTCTTCTAAGGACAGATAATCTCTTGGTTCTGAAACATATCCCAGCTGATAGTTCCTCACAATCTCTGCTCCTTCTCCTCCGCCGCAAAATAATACTGGAATGGCTAATGGAATGATGTCAAACAGCTTTGAAGGGACTGCTCCTTTAATATGTACCGTCAGGGGAATCAAAGATGCGTCATAGGAACGCAAGATGTTTTCCATCTCCGATTTGGAGGCTACTCCATGATAAAACACATTGGTGTTATGTGTGTCTATGTATTCTTTAATGACGTTAGCTTGGTTCCCACCTCCGTATAAATGCAATTCGACGCCAATATTCTTGAAATCAATGACTTGAATTATCTCAAGTAAATTCTGGGCAACTCCTAAGAGTCCAGCATATACAACCTTGAGATTACCGTTGCTGCGACGTTTGCCCATAGCGGTTTTGTATTTCTGTAGATTCCTGTAGAGAAATTTAGGTGTTTGCTCAGAGAACATGGAGATATGCCGTATCGATTCATTTGATTGAGCCATGATACCATCGGCTTTTTTATAGACGAAACGTTCCATCCATGCGAACAATTTGTATGAAAGACTATTTTTACGCATGGCTCCTAACTCTACAGCTGATAGAGGCCACAAGTCTGAGACATTGATAATCGTAGTACGTCGATACAAGCATTTAAATATTAACATTGCAGATGTTGCTACAGGCAATGGTGGGCATTGGATAATGATACGGTCATAACGCCTTATACGCCTGAAATGGAATGCGAATCCCCAAATCATCAATGCAAACGACAGAATACTCCAAGCTCGCAGCAAAGGCTTCTTGCTGACAGTAGCGTACATCCAATATCTGTAGACATGACAGTTGTTGATAGCCTCAGACATGTACAGGCAGTTTCTGTAACCGTCAAAAAGTTTTCCTTTGGGATAATTTGGCAATGACGTTAGTACGTCCACTTGATTTCCCTTTGCTTGTAGTGCCTCGACTAAATTAGTAATTCGTGAGGGCGCTGCGCCTATTTCAGGATAGTAGTATATGGAAGTAACAAGTATTTTCATATTGCGTTATTTAATAATGTCAAACGAAAGGGAATCGAGCTTTATTTCACACAACTTTCCATCGCATTTTCTGACAGCCATGGGCGAACATAATATATTTGCTTGCTTGTCCGCCTCTTCTATCTCAGGGAACTCCACCTGGCCATATTGGCAAAGTCTCATAGGCCAAATATCCTTCACGAGACGAACAATGCGATTTACTTGTAAGTCGTTGGTGATGTACAGGACATCAACATGCTTGCTTTTAATTCCTTTCCCCAGTCTGTAATCAAACATGGAAAGAAGCCTATGTCCCAAAACCGATGGATATGGTTCTACTGTGGTGGAGATAATCAATCCGTTGTTGAGCTTGGTGCCATAGATTACAGAGCCATGTAAGTCGCACACCTTTTTCGGCTTTTTGTCATGGTTGTCAACAAAATATAAATAGTTGTCTTGCATCGTTGCATCGGTAGCGTAAAGCAATCCTTGAGGAAAAACTCTCCCTATCACGCACCTATAGTCTTGCTTCCCTATAAGAAAAGGCTTTACTTCAGAGAAATCTGTATTTGCCACGTAGATACCAGCCATTTTCTCAAAATCGCCTGTAAAGATGAAGAAACGCTTATGATATTCGTCATATGCAATGTTATGAATGTGACGGATTGTTCCAGCAGGAAAGGTATGGACGATGCTCAATCCCTTTTTCTTCGTATATTGGTAAATGTTAATTTCTTCATGATTGGAATTCTGTCCATAATCTCCCCATAAAATTTTGTCATCTCCGTACGAATACATGGAACACAGGTGAAGAGGATTGCTAAATCCTTTTCTGCAAGGTATGATTTCTTTGAAATCGCCTTCCTTTACGCTGTATACATATAGACGTTTTTGGAAGACGATAATGAATAGGTCTGAACAGACTCTTGCCATACATCTTGGCTCAAGTCTGAATATCCTGTTCAAGATTCGTATAGGATAACAGGTGTATTTCACTCCAGACAAAGGGAACTTCCGTAAGGGAACTCCATCGACGCAGAGACTTCGTTTGTCATAGGAGTATAAATGATGTTCTTTTGTGATATATAATATCTTTACCATTTTGTTAGCAATAAAAGATGTATTCCCTAACAGTGCCTAACATGCGAGTTACAATGAAACATAAATTATATTTTCCTGTAGAAAGCAGTTTCACATATCTTTTTAGTAAACTTCCCGTGATTTGTACACGCTTCATCCAGTTCATGGCCGTATGAGAAGATGAATTTTGTCTAATTCGCCTATAATAAATGCATTCTTCTGAGGCAAGGACGATACCACTTGTCTTGTTGCTGATGGTTGCCATAAACAAAGAATCCTCACCTTGTGTGAGTTCAATGTCAAACCAAATGTCTGTGAGGATTACCTTAGGGATTAGTTTGCAACATGTAGAACTCATAAATTTTCTTCCTTGTAACACTGACAAACTTGATTTTTTCTCATTTTTCTTCTTCAAGAAAGACTTGCCAATATAATCGGGTTTTGTGTCATTTAAGTTGTTATCATAAAATGCTTTTACATTGCACGCCACAATTTGAAGTGGATATTTGCAATTTGTTTGGTACAACTCTGAAAGATAGTTCTCTGATACGATATCATCATCATCAATAAAAGCGATGTATTCTCCCCGTGCGTTGTCTAAGCCTATGTTGCGGGCATTCGATACGCCTGCAACGTCGGTTTGCAGGAGCTGGGTTTTGATTCCCTGAAACTTTTGTTGCAAAAACAACTTAATGTCAGTATGATAAGGTTCGTTGCATCCATTCAGTACTATAATAACTTCGTAGCGTTGTTTGTCTATATCCTGTCTGGCAACACTCTCCAAGCATTTGTAAATATAGTTTTCTGGTTTATAAGAGGGTATGATGACAGAAATTAAATCGGTGTTCATAAGTGATTTATTTATAATTCCAACGAGTTGTCTTTATTTGTACACCTCTGAATTTTGTAACGCTATCAGTTCAAACAAATATTTATTGCGTGCTATTGTTTACTTTATCTATTAAGCTATTTTTTTTCTTATTGCAAAGATAATTATATTTTTTGATTGAGGATAGTATTTATTCGATAGTGTTGTACAGATACACGCTACACGGACAGCAGTGTGAGCTTGGTTATCTGTTTTCTTTGCAATATGATTTTATAGGCTTATATTTCTTTTAGAAATGAATAGTTTGGTTGTAAAGATTCTGCATTTTCAACACATTGAAATATATCTTCTTTTAGAAGAGACGTTAATCTATCCTTAAACTCTTGAACGTTTTTAAAGAAAATATTGTAGTTATAAAAATCTCTTGCATATTCTAATGAGGAGTGCTGTAAGCAAAGCATTCTTTTTTTATTTGCAATGCATTCGTAGCTTACACCACTCACTTGATGATTAAAAGATGCGGGGTAAGCTAAAAGTATAATGTCTGCCTTTACAAATAAACTTTGATATTGCTTTTGCGATAGGTAGGTATTGATAGATTTAATATGACTGCTTTTTAATAAATTATCAGGAACGCTACGTAGAAGAATTAAAATACCATTATCTTCTAAGTATGACGATATCTGGGAATTATTGTTAAGTTCATTTAGAAAATCTACATTAATTTTGTTCGATGGATGAAAAATAATTTTTTTATATTGACCTAAGTTAATAGGTAAGTTTTCTTCAAGCTTTGGAAAAGGAAAAGGGCATCCATGAGAAATAATATAAACATTGTGGTAACCTCTTGTCTTATACGGTTGAGCCATATATTCATTGAATACAAAGAATGAATTATTTTTGGAAAGTTTCTTCAGAAAAAACCGCTTGATAGGATTAGAAAAGCTTTTTCCATTTCCGTGACAAATAATTTTCATATTTCTACAAAGTGGCAGAATTCCTAATGTGATTTCGTCCAGACTGGCAACTATGACGTGATTGAATAAGTTAAAATTTACGTGACTTTGGATGTACATTAGTGTAAGTAGAAATACCAAACGATTAAGCATCGGCTGGTTATCACGTTGGTGCAGCCACGAAGGAAGTGTGAACAGATAGTCTTTATCGGAGTAAGGTAATTGCCGAGCAATATTTTCGTGTAGGATAATCTTTACATTGTAGCCTTCATTTTTCAAAGCGTCAATGTGTATCCTGTGGAAATTAACATGTCCCTTTTGTTCGATATAGTCTATATACAAAATTTGTTTCATCTTTTTATATTAGGTTTTACAATCATCATGAAATACGAGAGGTTTTCATAAACCGTGTAGTGATAATTAAAATAAGCAGGTATGCGAAAAATTAAGAAGAGAAGTCGAAAGAGAAAGTATTTCTTGTTGCTATAATGTTTTCGGATATATACCATTTTACTGTAATCGTACATCTTTCTTCGATGAGCCGAACGTTTGTTTTTTGACGAGAATGAAGCTCCATCATAATGGATAATCTGTGGTCCAGGTATCACTATACGTTTATAACCATTGTCAGCCATTCGTTTCTCTAAATCGACCTCCTCACAATACATGAAAAACTGCTCGTCAAAATGACCAATGTCATCCAATACTTTTCGTGGTACAAATAGTGCTGCTCCTGTTACAAAATCAACATCAATAGGTGTGATGATGTTTTTGTATTTTTCTTTTTTATTTAGTTTTAGTGCTGTGAAAATAATATTTTTTGACGTTAGGAAAAATCCATATGAATTAGATGGTTTCATATGTGTGTCCAGCAAAATGCATCCAATGGCACCAACCCTCTGCTCTTTATGTGTGTCCATATAGTTTTTGAATATGTAGGATGCATCGTTTAATAGCACGGTGTCTGGATTAAGAAATAAAATGTATTTTCCTTTCGCTTTAGCTAAACCTAAATTATTAGCACCTCCAAATCCTAAATTCTTTTCGCTAACTATAAGTTGTATCTTATCTTGTAGCTCTTGCCTAATCTTTTTAGCCCCATTATCTGGCGAAGCATTGTCTACTACAATAATTTCGTATAAGGGACTCTTTGTCTTATTAATAATAGATCGTACTGACTCAATTAATAAGTCTGTAGTGTTGTAGTTCACGATGATGAAAGAAATATCTACATTATTTGTTTTAACCATATACTCAACTGTTTATAACGATTATTTTAACATTTCATCACTTGACTGAGTTGTATGTCTTGTTATAAGTGTTAGAACGTATGTGAAAAGGTTCTGCTCCAAGTAAAACGTTGTCGTATTTAGCTATTGGATAATTTGTCAATCCATACATTTTAAAAATACAGTATATACCAAGGAACGTTACATAAAGACGCTTATTGTTCTGTATGGAGAAACATTGTATCAAATCAATCCAAACTATCCAATATCCAAAACTAAAAAGGTAGGATAGCCTCTGACTAATCACTTGAAATTCACTGAAGAAGAAAAAGAGAGAATAATAAATAAGGATGCTATTAATAAAAATATCATTTCCTTTCCTAATACTTCTGAGTTTGTTGATAAAGCAGAAGACTAAGCCACCTGTTAGTAAACGCTCCAAGTAACCAATACTCAGTCTGAATCCAGCATCTGGCATTAAACTCATGTATTCCCCTATTTTGTATTGTAAGTCTGAACTTATAAATTTTGCAACCAATTCTACGATAGATAGAAACACTGGTATATGAAATAAATAGACAATATTCCCCGCTAAAAATATAGATAAATATATCCACTTGTTGAGTTTGCGATGTAAAAAAAAGTATAGGGGGAAGTAAATCACGGCAGAAATATGAAATGTAAAAGCCACAATGCAAGATAAGAAGAATGGAATCGGCTTCCTCTTTTCTATCCATTCAAGTGCATTGGCGACAATGAGAATCGCAATAGAGTTGCGCATCAAGTCCGTTAGTATTCCAAGCCCATTCATGCAGAGACATATGATGATGGCTAATGGTATATTATTGATATATTTTTTTAAAAAGATGAAAAGCAATGTAATATCAATGATGCTACAGACGAGAACAAAGAATTGGTAATCATTGAATATAGCCTTACAGCCAAGCATTAGGATAGTGAATCCCATTTCGAAGGGCCAGGAAGAAATGGGTAATTTGAAAAGGTCAGTTGGATTATAGTGATGATATTCCACATAATAAACATTCCAATCATAAAAACAAAAACCACGAAAGCCAAAAAAGAATATCGAAAGAGCAAAGCAAAATATTATGATGCGTCTATGAATAATATCGTTATTATTTTTTTCAAACCAAATAGCGAATATTCCATAAACGCATATCAGTATGAGATATGGAAGTGAATAAGTCATTTTTTGTTCCAGTAGCCTTTATACCAATTTCTGCCGAATAAAACCCAAGCAGCGTCTAACATGCCTCCCAGCAACATAAAAACAACAACAACAATTGAACGTGGAGTAGAAGATGCCCTAAGAGGAACTGTAGCTTGTTCTATCATAGTGAATGCGGGTGTATGTTCTTGAACTTTAGCTTTTGCTGTTTGCAGTTGCATTGATGCTTGTTGATATATATTGTACTTCAGTTGCATTTCGTTTTCTAACTCTTCTTGTTTAGACTTAAATGATTGAAGGATGATGTCCGTATTTGCATCGGAATATTCAGCATACAATCTTTGAGCTTTAATATATTGCTGTTTTGATTCTTGGAAAATTTTTTTTGCATAACTTAGGTCATTGCGTGCTTTTTGTGTTCTGTACAATGAAATATATTGTTGTAGCCTTCCTTGGAGGGTATCTGCGACAATTGCAGCTACTTGTGGATCGAGATCAGTTACGTTAATGGTGATTACACTCGTTTTTTTATCTATAAGGCAAGAAATGTTATTGCGAATATGGTCACAAATGCCAGCTTGTTTCTTAGTGAGGTGGAATGGATTGATATTTTGTTCCTTAGCAGTTTCTGTCTTCCCAAAAGTTTTAATGGCCTTTGTTATCCATATTATAGGATAATCCCAAAAAGGAATCTTGACATCTTTTGTTAGGTGATCATAATATGTTTTACTGGTAGTGTTGTCAATTTGGGTGACATTAACCGAAAATAATGGAATAATAAAGTTGTTCGAAGCAAAAACATCAGGATATATATCTGGGTAAATGGCATCTGCTGAAGCAGCTTTTCCTCCGAGATCAACTCCTACCATAGAAGCTAATTCACCTAAACTTTGTGACATTCCCATTCCTGTTATTTCTGGCGCAAGTACAACGCTCGCCGTGTATTCTTTTGGTTTATTTAAGGCCACGATAATACCAATAACAGCAAATATTCCAATGTACAATGCTAAGAGCTTCTTTTCTTGGAAAATTTTTCTTAACATCTCAATGATGTCGAGTTCGTTAGTTACTTTTGATGTATTCATATTAAAAAGGATATATTACAAAATTACATAAAAACGATGACTTATAAAACCTAATGTGGTAAAAAATACTTTTTTTCTTTAGTGGAAACTAATCAATCATAATTATTGCTGTGTGTACATAAGAAAAGAGGTTGACCTATATAATGAAAATGTGAGAGATAACTTATTAACTAATTTTGTAAAGTAAGCTGACCTTTAGAAAGAAAAGATATCAACGATGATGAAAGAAACGTTTCCTTAATTGATTGGTTTTGGACAGGAGAAAGTTGTTCTTTAGATAATGACATTGAATAAAAATAAAATATCCAATCATAAATAATGTAGAGCAGAATAGTCTAACAAATGGTGATAGTTTAAAATTAAGAGAAAAAAGCATGCAGATAATTATTGCCGGAATGTAGGCTATCAAATTTTTTGTAAGTAATTTAAATGGAAAACTTCTATTTATCTTTTTACGAATTATCTGTTGTGCTGTAATCATTATGAGAAATTCAGCTGATATCCACGCTATACAAGAACCAACTGAATTAAGAGCAGGTGTGAACAATATATTTATGATAGTACCAACTACAGCTCCTATTAAAGATAATATCAATAGCGCCTTATCTTCTTTGAGGGGAATGAGTATTTGCATAATCATAATTTGACTATATCCTATGACAAATAACAGTGGAAACAGCAGACGTAATAGCATGCCAGACTTTTCAAATCCAGTACCTGAAATAATATAGATGATGTCTGGGCTGAACAGCATTCCTAAGATAATAATTGGCATGGAGAAGCATAATAGTGCAGAAAACGATTGTTCTATGAGTTTCTTATATTCATCTTCCTTTTTATTAGTAAAAAGCTCGCTCATCCTTGGCATGGCAACATTGCTCCATGCGGTATAAATAGAAAGGAAAATAATCAATAATTTGTATGCTGTAGAAAAATAACCAACCTCCTTGTCAGAGGACATAAAACCAAGGTAAACAATGTTAAAAGTTGTGTATATGGATGTCAACACCATGTAAACTCCTAAGATAACATAGGGCTTCAAGTAAGTAGACAATTTGAGAAAGTTGGGCTTGAAGTGTACAATTTTCCTACTTCTGACTATATTGATTATCGCATTGATGACAACAATGAGTGTTGTCAAGATAAAATAAACAACATAATCAGACGGTTGCTTTACTAACAAAAATACAGAAATGATATAAAGTGTTTTAACTATGAGCGTTCTTATGGTTATGTACTTGAACTCTTCAAGACCAGTGTATAACCATTCTACCAGCAAAAAATTAAATAGAAGTTTAATTGCACCTATATATATAAGTTTATCATATGTGTGCAGTTTATCAATGAACTGAGTACAAATAAGGAGGAGTACAAAAAAGACAAAGGTAAAAATACCGTTGAGGACGATAAGGTTTGAAAAGATTTTATTGAGCTCTTGGTGGTTTGATTTGTTGGAAGATACTTCTCTGATACCAAGCCCACTTATCCCAAGCATGGAAAATGTTATGAAATAGTTGATAAGGTTGTCTATAAAGCTACATATTCCAATATTAGAAACTCCCAAGACACGGGAAACATATGGGAAAACAAGAAGTGGAAATATATAATTGGATGTCGTAAGGACAGTGCTGTAGAAAAAATTTTTTTTTAGTCCCATATTTAAGGTACTTACTTGTTTAAAGCAATGTTGTATTTGCGTACTGATGCAGGTACACCAGCAATAAGTGTGTTGTCTTCATTAAAGTCGCCAGAAACTAATGCACCTGCACCAACAATACATCCGTTTCCTATTCTTGTATCTTTTAGGATTGTAGCTCTTGCTGCAAGCCACACATGATGACCAATATAAATGTATCCGTCTTTATTATTGATAGATCCAAAACGCGTGTTTTTAGTTTCATGCAGGTCAGTATCCATAATTAAGGTATCCCAACTGATAATGCAATCATCACCTATTTCTATACAGTTATTGCATACTATTTGCATTTTTGCACTATTGTAAAAGTGATTGCCAAATCTTAGCTTTCCATGTGGATTAATACTTATCCTAGTTCCTTTCCCTAAGATTGCGGTTCCTTTAAAGTGCAAAATTCCACTTATGTCAAGAATACATCTATCTGCTCTGCTATCAAAAAGATTATTTTCTGTAAATCCAATTTGTATACCGAAAACTTTCGGATGCTTTTCTTCAAGAATAATCCGTCCTGTCAGTCTTTTTAAACTTGTGCCATATTGAATTAGTAATGGTATTCTTATAGCGTACTTAAAAGGGAGTAGCCTTAGACAGACGTACAAACTTAATGGAATGCTAAGTATTTTTGATATTTTTGAAATCAAAGTAATAATTTTTTCGTTATTAATATGATTGGTCTTTACGAGTATAATTAATTTTGATTTCTTATTTCACCATATTTGCAATTGTCGCTATCATGGCAGCGATGCTGGTGATGCCACTACCAAGGCTCATAGTTTCTGCAATGCTCATCTTTCGAGATAGCTTGCTGGGAACTACAATTTCGCAACCCGGTTCTATTTTTGCTCCTTGTGAGACCTTGTTCACCATACCGTTCATGTAGATGATATAAGCGTTGCTCTTGCGGGCATTTTGGGCAAATCCTCCTGCTGCATTGATATAGTACTTGGCTTTCTTTCCTTTTTGGTAGGCTACCGTGTTAGGATACATCACGGCACCATTAATCTTCACCGTTGCACTGTATTGGGGAAGAATCAATCGATCACCCTCTCGCAGCACAATATTGGCATCGCTGTTGGGATTAGCAATAGCCTTATCTAATTCAATGCCTACAGGGAACGAGCGTGGAATCTCAAACTTCCTAAGCTGAGTATTGGAGGTGTTTTTTCCTAATTGTTGGATTCCAGCTGGATTATTGTTGTTTGCTGCCATTTGTAACAGCTGGCGTTGTAGTTCTTCTTCTTGCATTTTCAAGGCTGTCTCCATTCTGGAGCGTTCCATATCGTTGGGTATTCGTTCCAGTCGTGCGCCTCTGACGTATGCCAAATCGGTTACACCTCCTGCTGCTTCCAGCAAATCGGTGAGTCGCATGTTGCGTTTGTTCAGGGTATAGACGCCATTAAACATCACTTCACCTTCTACACTTACGTTCTTCTGGTCACTATAACCCGGACTCTTACGAACATAAACCTCATCATAGGGTTGTAAAACAAAACCGGGTTCACCGTCAATCACAAACCCATCCTTCAGGGCAAAGGTATATGTTTTTGCAATGAGCGAGTCGGTGGTAAGTGCTTTGGGGTTGATGATGCGACGTGCCACATCCACTTTCACGGTAGATGCCGTTTCTTTTAGACCTCCTGCTTGCAACACGAAATCCTCTAACGTCTCGTTATCGGCATAATTATAGATACCCGGATATTGCACTTCGCCATGAATGGTGATGGTGCGCTGGTTCATTTGTTCTTCTTTGGTAGGAATAAACAGCACGTCATTTTCCTGAAGAGGCACATCGGCTGCGGTGCCGTTCATGATGCCTGCCACGTCTACCGACAGCACTTTCAGCGTGCGATCTGTTTTCAAACGGTGGATAATGGCGCGGTTGGTGAAAGCCTCTTCCTTCAGTCCTTCGGCATGTTGTATCAGTGTACGCACGCTGTTGATGTCGTTACTCAATTGATACATGCCAGGGCGGAATACTGCTCCTTTGATTTCTACCGTGTTGCTGTAACGCTGAATGATGGAATCTACCGATACCGAGTCGCCGTCTGCCACATGAAAAGAGTTCATATCAAACTCTGCTACATTGAAAACAGCGTATTCACGTCCCGTCTTTCGCAACACACGTACCGCCTTTTTGTAGGCGTCTCCGGTAAATCCTCCTGCATATTTCAATAGGGTACCCATGCTTTCGTTGCTCTTCATTTCATAGAACATGGGGCGTTTCACCTTACCTGTGATGTTCACTAAACAGTCGTACGGTCCCACATAGATTACATCACCGTCTGCCAAGCGTACGTTGCCTCTCATTTTGCCGTTCAAGATATAGTCGTAAACATCGGCAGTAGACACCAACTTGTTGTTGCGATAGATTTTGATGTTACGTAGAGTTCCTAAGTTATTGGTTCCTCCAGCCATGTACAGCGCATGGAAAACCGAAGCAAAGGCTGAAACTGTGTAAGTTCCTGGCGTCATTACCTCGCCCATGACATTGATAGTAATGGTGCGACTCTGTCCTAATGTCAGGCGCACCTTACTACTACTGTATCTTGCACCCAATTGTGTACGCAGACGTTGATTGGCTTGCGCAATGGTCAGTCCGCTGACTTGAACAGGTCCATAGCCCTCAATGTTCACATCGCCATCTGGCGATACCGTGCTTTGTATTGATTTTTGCGATGCCCCATAGATGTCAATATAAACAGCATCGCCCGGACCTAACCGGTAGTTTTGCGGTGTAGCGATGTTCATACTGGGCTCAAAGGTCAGCTCTTCGTTATTGAAAATGTCACGACCAAAAACTTTCCGCCTCTCTTCTTCGCGCTTTTTCAAAATCTGTTTGAGCCATTCAATGGAGTCGGTTGGTGTGATATACTGCAATTCATCTTGCATCCGCAGAAAATCTTCGCTATTTTCGTCATATTCTGCTTTCCATGATGGTTGTCCTTGAATGCGTTGAACAGACTGTTGCTCCCTATTGTCTGTTTTATTCTTGATGGTATTAAATCGTTTTGCTGCTTGATGTGAGTTGCCATTGGCTTCTCGCATCCTGCTCTCTGCCCGAGCAACGGTTTGGTCAGCCACATTGCCCAGTCCGCTTTGCTTGCGCTGTCGTTCATATTTGTCCCTCACCCTACGTATCTGCTGTATGTTCACACCTTTCTGCATCAGCTTGGTAACGATTTGTGCTTGTGATGTGCCAGCGGCATTTTCCTTTAAGACAAATTCAAGAATTTGCTCATCTGTCATGCTCGACTGGGCGTGAGCAGCGATTGGACAGAGTGCTAAAAAGAGGATATAGATAACGATTCTTTTCATATCAAGAATAGTGTAACTTTTACTTATCATCATGCTCAAAGTTATAAAAATATCATTTGGACAAACTTGTCAATTATTCTGCAAAGTGAGAAGGAGGGCTCAGGTCTGTTCTATCTTAAAGAACTTTCCCTTTCATCCTTCGTTTATATTATTAACTCTTTTTTTGCTTAAATGTTGCAAAGGTAGCAATAATTATTGAAGAGACGGCGTAAGATGTTCAATAACTCTCGACATTTCCCTCTTTTTTGCGTCTCAAAAACGATGAATATAGTTTCACCAGCCTTAAATGATAGGCATATCCGCTGCAAAAAGGAAGAATGCGCCATGCATTGAAAGATGATGCTTGCAAATCAATGGTTTTGCTTTTAACTTTGTAGATTATAGGATGAAAAGTGCAAAATAGTTTGTTTTGTGAGATAAAACAGTTTGTTTTCTACTCCAATACAGTCTGTTTTCTGCTGTTATCATCATGTATCAACCACTTAAAACCATGAAACAATGTCAATATTGATTAGACTAATGCAGTCAAAATTCAAAAACAAAGTGCAGCAAAGTAAATGGTATGCCAAGGTCGTGTCAACAGGTGAAATCCACACGGACGAATTGGCAACCATCATTGAATCAAACACTACCTTCAAAAGAGGCGAAGTGCAAGGCTTGATTACCGAGTTGGTGGACGAGCTAAAACAGCAACTGTCTGATGGAAAAACGGTGGTGTTGGATGGCTTCGGTCGTTTTCATCTGACGGTAGAAAGCGATTTGGTAGCCCAACAAACCGACTTCAATATCCATCAGCATATTCGTCGCATTAAATGTAAATTTTTACCAGCCGGCAATAGACTGGCACATACGGGTATTATTCAGCAAAATTTCAGTAAGGATGTGGAGGTAGAATGGATTCCGGGAAAAGCCAAAAGGCACTCATAGAGCGTGCCTTTTGGTCTTCTTTTGTGGTTAAAACAGCGGTTGTTATCGTCTTCCGCACTGTTACTTTCTAAAACCTATCGAAGCAAATGGAAGGGCAAGTCGCAATGAGCTGTGCCAATATTCCCAATTATGCACGCCATTGCGAATGCGAAGCTCGCTCTTGATGCCTGCTTTGGCATAGAGTTGGTGAATCTTAAAGGATAGGTCAACTAAATAATCGTCATCTCCGCAATCGAAAAACCAGCGGACAGAGCGCAGCTGTTGTTTCGTGGTTTCGTCAGCGTTCGTGATGAAATCAATTGCCGAATGGTCATGCACCGATTTAGAAACATAGTACAATTTGTCCTTCCCATGTGGGGCAACCTCTGGTTCTTTGTTGTCTAACCAAGCACTCATGGCATAGCATGACGAGAAAAGCTCGGGATGGCGTTGGCAATACACCGTGCTACCGCCTCCACCCATCGAGAGTCCCATAATGGCACGATGATTCTTGTCTGTGTAGGTGTGATATTTTTTCTCTACGGCAGGCATCAGTTCGGTAAAGAAGAACGTTTCATAGTTCCAACCAGGCATGTTGAAATAGCCGTTCCACTGATTCCTTACATCGGGATTTCCTGCATTGGGCATAATAATCACCATGGGTACAGCCTCCTGAGTTTCTATCAATTCGTCGGCTACTTCTTTCATGTTTGCCTTCGAAGCCCAATCTTTATAAGTGCCATACAGCCCATGCAGCAAGTAAACAATGGGGTACTTTTGTGACGACAGTTCATATCCTGTGGGTAAATAGACATTGTAGGTCATCGTACTATCCAGCACATTGCTGTGAATACTGTCGGTAATCACCTTGCCAGCCCATAATGGTGAGCTTATCCAAAAGAGAAAGACGAATAAAAAAAGCTTTTTCATTGTACTATTGTTTTAATTTATAACTATTTTTAGGTTGTATCAATGACTAAAGAATGCAAAGGTTGTCAGTAGCCCAACACCTGTTGCATCCATACAAAGGTCATGGTTTTTTCATTTATATTGGTCGTTTGTTGTCAAAAACAATCATGTTCTTTTGTTTTAACAACAAATTGAACAAAAGAAACAAATCCGATTGCTGGAATCAATGAACGCTGGCGTTCACCGAATGAAACGAATTTGGCAAAGGTGTACAACATGTTGATGTCGACAGATTTGTTTCATTTGCAGAACGCTTGCGTTCATTGTCTTGTTTCGTTTATTTGTTGTATTGGTTTCATTTGTTGTTCAACAACATTGCCCTAAAATGCAAGAGCTGTTTACAAAGGTATATATTTTTTTATAACCAGATGGGGTGGGGAGATAAAAAAGCCTTATCAATTGAGGTTGAAAAGCAAGATTTTTCGTGTTCTATTTGCAAATCCATGAAAAAGTAGTATCTTTGCAAATCAGGGGCAAAGACTTGCGCACTCTTCACAAGGAAAGGTTGTAGAGCTTCGTGGACTTTGTTCTTGATACTACCACTTTTTCACGTTCATCACTTTGGTGTAGTGAAATCATCTTGGGGTTGACTGGATTTGACAGCGGGATGAAATGGTATGTAAGCACGCGGAGCATGGTTTGTTGGCTCCTAAATCTTAGCAGGCAACAATTTAATTGGCGAAAACAATTACGCTCTCGCTGCCTAATCGAAGTACAGTAGATTACTGGCTTTATCCCGTCAATAGTTGATGGGACGAGACATCGCTCCAAGGATGTGGTTCCGAATCTGAGGGTTTAGCGGTGCAGGTAAATCGGAAATAGTTTGTTGATGCCTCGCTCGGCAAATGAATTTTTAGAGGATAAGGTTATGGTTGGTGGTCTGGGTCTTGCCATAACACGAAAACTAAAGGCCAGAATAAGCGTGTAGAAAGCGTATGGTTTCCCTGTTTGGACGAGGGTTCGACTCCCTCCAGCTCCACATTCTGCAAGAGCCTGTCAGTAAGTTACTGATGGGCTTTTTTCATGGACAGCGTATCTTGCTCATGAAGAATAAATGATTGCGACCTTTGTTTTTTCAACTATTTTTTGCAAATCTTACAGAAAAGTCATACCTTTGCCGTCGGTTTACAAACAGTAAGCTAAGGGTGCTCACTTTATTCGTGGGCTGAGAACAAACCTTCTGACCTGATCTGGATAATACCAGCGTAGGAATCGACCAAGAAGCCAAGTGGGCGAAGTTCTTTAACAGCTAAACTTTGCACTTGCTCTCTCCCTTATTTATGTATTTATTGATGACTTATTTTTATCAATGAAAAAGTTTTTATGGGCAGTGTTTGCAATGACTGCCGCCAACGTGTATGCGGTGCAACCTATTGACACCTTGCATACTTATGAGTTACAGGATGTACAAGTAATTTCTACTCGTGCCAACAAGAAGACGCCTATGGCGCATTCGGACTTGACACAAAAGCAAATCAAGCAGATGAACCATGGCAAGGATATTCCGTTCTTGTTGTCTACCTTGCCATCAATTACCTTTACTTCCGATGCAGGTAATGGTATTGGGTACACCTCACTGCGTGTGCGTGGCATCGATCCCTCGCGCGTGAACATTACTGCCAATGGTATTCCGATGAACGATGCCGAGAGTGCAACCCTCTTTTGGGTGAACATGAGCGATTTTGCCTCGAGTGTGCAGAGCATGCAGCTGCAACGTGGAGCTGGTACGTCTACCAATGGTGCGGGTGCTTTTGGTGCTACCTTGAACATGCAGACCGAGAACATCGGTACCAAACCATTCTTCGGCATCGACCTTTCGGGCGGTAGTTACGGTTCGCACAAGGAGACTTTGCGCTTCGGAACAGGACTTATTGGTGGTCATTGGGGCATACAAGGACGCCTTTCCAACATCGGTAGCGACGGCTATCTGGACCGTGCTTCCACCAAACTCAATTCGTATTTCATTCAAGCGGGCTACTTCTCGGACAACACCATGGTGAAGTTTGTCACCTTCAATGGCGTGGAACGTACTTATCACGCATGGTACTACGCTTCCAAATACGAGCAAAGTTTGTACGGACGCACCTACAATTCGGCCGGTAAGTATAAAGATGCCAAGGGCAAGGTGAAATATTACGACGGACAAACGGATAACTACCACCAGCAAAACTACCAGCTGCATTGGAGTCAACTGCTTGGAGACCAATGGAAACTCAACGTTGCCTTGCACTATACCAAGGGCGACGGATACTACGAGCAGTACAAAGGAAAAGGCAAGTGGTATCAATATCATTTGTCTAAAGACACCAAGTTGTTGGGCGACTTGGTTCGCCAAAAGAAGATGGACAACGATTTTTATGGTGTTGTAGGTTCCATTAACTATGACAACAACAGCGGTTTGACAGCCAACATCGGTGGCGGTTGGAACAAATATGTGGGCGGCCACTTTGGAAAAGTCATTTGGACGGGTGCCCCTTTCTATCAGATAGAAGATGCCAACGGCAAAAAGAAGAAGGTGTATCAAATGGGACCCTCCACATTGGAGCCTGATAACGAGTATTACAACAACGATACCAAGAAGGTGGACGGCAATGTTTACGGAAAGGTAAACTGGGAGTTCGTAAAGGGTTTGAGTGCCTTTGCCGACTTACAATATCGTCATGTGGGCATTAAGATGACAGGTCCTTCCGATGCATGGGATGACAATAACAAGCAGGTTGTCTTCAATCTTGACCAAAAGTTCAATTTCTTCAATCCTAAGTTTGGACTCAATTATCAGGCTGATTCCAACAACCGCGTGTATGCATCGTATGCCATTGCGCACAAAGAGCCTACCCGTAACAGTTTTGAGCAGAACCTTGACACCAAGTTGGAGGCAGAGAAATTAGGCGATTTGGAAATAGGTTATCAGTTTGCCAGTGCCAAGTACAGTGCAGGTGTCAACCTATATTATATGAATTATAGCAACGAATTTGTGCTCACTGGCGAACTGGATGCCATCGGTGAGATGAAGACAAAGAATGCAGGTCGCAGCTATCGTATGGGTATTGAGTTGGAATCGGCTTGGCAACCTATCGACTGGTTCACTTGGAACGTCAATGCTACCTTCAGCAAGAACCGTGTTAAGGACTGGATGGTGAAGTTGGAAGATGGGAAGCACGCTTCTTTGGGCGACACACCTACCAGTTTTTCTCCAGAACTTATCTTCAACAACATCTTCTCATTCAACTACAAAGGTTTGTCAGCCAATGTTCATACGCAGTATATTGGTGAGCAGTATCTCACCAATACAGGTCTGAAAAACTATCAAACCAAAGACGCCAACGATCAAGATATAGACGTGAGCATGATGTTGGGCAGCATCTTTACCACCAACCTCAACGTGGCTTACACTTTTGCCTGTCACAAGTTGGGCTTGAAAGAGGCTACCGTTGGCTGTACCGTCTACAACCTTTTCAGTGCCAAATACGACAATAACGGCTGGGCAGCACCTGGTTTTAAGAAGGATGCGCAAGGCAACGTCGTAGCTACCGATGGTGGTGAAGGACAGTATAACGCAGGCTTTGCGCCACAGGCTCCTATCAACTTCATGGCAAACTTGTCATTGACGTTCTGATAAATATCAAATCTTACCCACCTCTTTGGCAAAGACAAGCACAAAGAGGTGGGCTTATTTTTATAACATGACATTCGATTGGTTGGATATAGTCACTACTATTTTGGGACTTGTCTATATCTATTTGGAATATAAAGCCAGCATTTGGCTGTGGATAGTGGGCATTGTGATGCCTGCCATGGACGTGTTTTTGTATTGGAGACACGGTTTGTACGGCGATGCGGGCATGGCGGTGTATTACACGTTGGCTGCCATTTACGGATATATTGCATGGAAGTGGGGCAGCAAACTCTTCAATCAAAAAAAGCAAGAACTGCCCATTACGCACATGCCTGACAAGCATTATTTGCCCACTTTCGCGTTCTTCGCCTTGGCGTGGGGCGTTACTTATTATGTTTTGGTGCGATTTACCAACAGCAACGTGCCCCTGCTTGATAGCTTTACCAATGCACTCAGCTTTGTCGGCTTATGGGCTTTGGCACGCAAGTATGTGGAGCAATGGCTCTTTTGGATTGCGGTCGACGTGGTTTGCACTGCGCTATATGTGTACAAGGGCATTCCTTTCAAGGCAGGACTGTACGGACTTTATGTCGTCATTGCCGTGTTAGGGTACTTCAAGTGGAAGTCGATGATGAAACAAGCAGCGTCATGAACTATCAGCTCATTAACTCATCGATCAATTTCGACGTGGTGGTTTTAGCAGGCGGTGATTATCCGCAGCATGCCGTTCCCACTCAAATCTTGCAGCAAGTGCCTCGCATTGTGTGTTGCGACAGCGCCATCGAGTTGCTGTATCCATCGTTATATAATAAGGTGGAAGCTGTGGTTGGCGACGGTGATTCGATGTCTGATGCTGCCAAACTACAATTTCATGACGTGCTGCATGTTGAGCATGAACAGGCAGACAACGACCTTACCAAGGCTACCCGCTATTGTGTCAGCCGCAACTACAGTCGCATCGCTTATTTGGGAGCAACGGGCAAGCGAGAGGATCATACCATGGGAAACATCTCCCTCTTGCTGCGTTATTTTCAAACCTACGGTGTGCAGCCTGTCATGGTGACCGATTACGGCACGTTTGTGCCTTGCCATGGCGATTGCACCTTTGAGTCGTTTGCCAAACAGCAAGTAAGTATTTTTAATTTTTCATGCCACCGTATCGAAAATGAGGGCTTGCGGTGGCAATCGTACGCCTATCAAAGTTGGTGGCAAGGCACGCTCAACGAGGCAGAAGATGCATTGTTCAGCATTCAATCCGATGGAGATTATTTGGTTTATCGCACTCACGAGCCCAAATAAACCAGTCATGCAGGCTTAAAAAATCGCGAAAAATCTTTACCTTTGCAGCGATTTTTTAATAAATAAAAATGGTAAAAGAACAGTTTAACAAGCGCAATCCGCTGTGGTTCAAGCATTTTAACCGCAAAGGATATTCGCTCTTCGCTGCTCTTGGCAAAGAAGTTTTGATTAGTGTTCTCAGCGTAAGCACATTGACTTACGCGAAGGCAGACGGTGTAAGTGTACGCCGTAACTTGCCAAACGACCTACTTACAAGCCAAGCAGTGAAACTGAGCGAAGTAGTCGTCACCGGCTCTCGCGCTCCGCTGACCGTTAGTCAGCAATCGAGAATGGTAACTGTACTGAGCCGAAAGGATATTGAATCGGCTCCGGTACAAAGTGTTAATGACCTATTGAAATTAGCAATAGGGGTAGATGTCCGCCAGAAAGGTCCCTTGGGAGCATTGACCGATGTGGGTATCCGTGGCGGAAACTCGGAGCAGGTCACCATTCTGTTGAATGGTATCAATATCTGCGATGCGCAAACCGCGCACAATGCGTTCGACATTCCTGTCGATTTGAGCGAAATCGAACGCATAGAAGTCTTGGAAGGTCCAGCAGGTAGGGTTTATGGCACATCTTCTTTGTTAGGTGCCATCAACATTGTTACCAAAGCGGCAGCCCACACTTCACTCACAGCTCGCATGGAAAGTGGCTCGTATGGCTATCTCTCCACAGGTCTAAGGGGCAACATCGCCCGTGACAAGTGGAACAACCAGCTTTCTCTTTCGGCTACTCGAAGCGATGGTTATTCACGCAGCAAGGCAGGAAATCTGAATGCTGATTACCGTACGCTCAAGTCATTTTATCAAGGAAGCTATCAAGACAGTTGGGTTGATGTAAAATGGCATGCAGGCATGAGCATGAAAGATTTTGGCGCAAACACGTTCTATGGCGTGAAATGGGACAACCAGTTTGAGCATACTTTCAAGACGTTCACAGCCATACAAGCCGAAAATAAACAAGGTAAATTTCACCTTCGCCCGTCTGTTTATTGGAATCGAGGCATGGATAGGTTCGAGTTGTTTCGTGGAGAGCCTAACAAATATCCGTTCAACTACCACCGAACCGACGTGTATGGCGTCAATCTGAATGCCTACTTTGATTGGGTTGGAGGTAGAACTGCCTTTGGTGCTGAGCTGAGAAACGAAGATTTAATGAGTGGAAACCTTGGGGAGAAGCTCGAGAACCCACAGCACATTCATGGCACTGACCGTCAGTACACCAACGGATTGCAACGCACCAATACGCAATTTGTATTTGAACATAATGTGCTGCTCAATAGGTTCACGCTCTCGGCAGGCTTGATTGCCGTTAAAAACAGTCAAGCGAACATGAACATGCGTGTGTATCCAGGAGTAGATATGAGCTATCGCATCGGTGATGCCTTCAAGCTTTATGCCTCGTACAACACCTCGCTGCGTATGCCATCCATGACGGAATTGTTCTATTCTGTAGGTGGTCACAAGGCCGACAAGCACCTTAAACCAGAGGAACTGTCCGCCCTCGAAGGAGGAATCAAGTTTGGCAACCCTTACATCAATGCCAAGGCAGCTGTGTATTACAATCATCACAAAAACTTGATAGACTGGATACAAGACGGTACACGCAATGAAAAAAATGAATTAGTGTGGAAAAGTGTCAACTTTGGCGTTATCAATTCATTGGGTGTTGAGAGTAGTTTCGACTTTAATTTCCTGCACATTCTACCATCACAGCATTTCTTGAAGAAAGTGGCTTTAGGTTATTCCTTTATCAATCAAGACCACAAGGAGGAAAAAGGCATTGTCAGCAAATATGTCTTGGAGTATCTCAAGCACAAGTTTGTGGCTGATGCACAGCTGCATCTCATTGGTAAATTGGATTTAGGTTTGTCTTGCCGCTATCTCGACCGTATGGGAAGCTACAAAGACAGAGAGGGAGTGGCTCACTCGTACAAACCTTATAGCGTGGTGGATGCACGTCTGACGTGGAACGAAAGTAACTGGAAGGCGTATCTCAATGCCAACAACATCTTGAACAAGACCTACATGGACGCAGGCAATGTGCCACAACCAGGAATTTGGATTGTGGCTGGTGCTGCCCTTACCTTATAATAATTCATCTTTTATTTACTATTATGATAGTCGTCAACAGGAGGTTCTAACAGCGCCTCCTGTTTTCGTTTGGTGTTGATAGCCATTGCATTCTTCCATTTCCTCCGCCTTACAATCATGTTTAGTGAAGGGTAGAAGGTCGGTGTGTTATTTGTAGGATGAGAGCCATTGTTTTCAAAAAATGTGTATCTTTGCAGTTACAAGGGAGAGTTCCCCTGTCATCTATCATCAATACCATGTTTCATGAAAGTACGATTGACCTACATTTTCTTCTTATTACAAATGATTTTATCTTTTCAAAGTGTTCAAGGTGCAAGTGTTGATTCTGTGTTACAGCACAAGATGTTGCAAGAACAACAAACGTTTGTAGCTCACATGAAACCGGGATTGCAGCATCTTCAAATGTTGGCTGTACGTGCAGCAATCAATGGAGATGACACACAATTACAGCAAATACGACAGAGTAGGAACCATGCAAGCAAGTTGCCTGATTCGCTACATGCTTTTTATCCTACACCCGACATTTGTATATATATGCCCAAAAACGCTGTGCATCAAAAGCGTCCCCTTTTGCTTTATCTGCATGGTGGAGGTTGGTGCTTTGGTAGTATTAACAGTTGTGCTCAATTTTGTGCAGCGGTTGCTATAGAAACCAATTGTGTTGTGGCAGCACTCGATTACAAACTCTCCCCCAAACATCCTTTCCCAGCCCCTTTGGAAGATTGCCAAAGAGCCATAAAATACCTTCGCAAGCATGCCGCAGAATGGGGATGCGATACTACACAAATAGCGATAGGGGGTGATAGTGCTGGTGGCAACTTGGCTTTGGCAACGGCTTTGTCGGTACAAGGAATTTCCAAAGTGATACCTATTTATCCTGTTACAAAGCTTTTTACCGAACACACCGATTCATGGAAAACGTATGGGAAAGGTTATGGCAATGATGCCGAACTACTTGAAGCCTTTAATGAAGCCTATGGCGGGCAGCAAGTGCGGCATCCACTGGCGTCCGTAGGATTGGCAAGTGACGAGATGTTGAGTCAATTGCCACCAACTCTCTTTATTTCGGCAGGTCATGATATCTTGTTCGACCAAACCAAAGAACTGGTATGTCGACTGAAAAAACTTCATCGTCCGGTTATTTATGAGGTATATCCCACTGCCACACACCTGTTTATTACCGTACCGGGACAACCTACAGCCTTTCACGAAGCCGTGAAAAGTGTCGCTCTGTTCCTGAAAAGCGCTTATTGATGTTGCATAACGACCTGATGTGTGCTTGCTTGGAGAATTACTCTTCCTGTGTGGTTCGGTAATCTAACGGAAGAAAGGAGTGTCAGTTCTCGTTCGACATCATTTTCAAAGTTCCACAACTGTAATGCCAGCCCCACCAAACTGTACATGCTCGTCCCGATATTGCACCACGTTGGGGACGCTTGAGAGGTAGTCACGAATGAGTTGGCGCAAGATACCGTTGCCTTTCCCATGCAGAATGCGCACCTGACTCACTCCCATTAAAATGGCATCATCAATGTAATACTGTACGGCATTCAACGCCTCGTCGCCCCTCATGCCTCGTACATCTAACTCTTGCTTAAACGCTTTTCGATGCGTGTCTATCGTGTCGCGTGTTGTTCTACTTACCTTCACCGCCCCCAATCGTTCTTCACGAGAGGGCGCAGTTGATGTTTGTGTCGCATGTTCCAATCGGGTGATCCGTACCTTGGTACGCATATCGCCAAAGACTACAGTAGCCATTTTCCCCTCTACTTGCACTATTGTTCCCACCGTTGTCAGTCCAATCATGCGCACTTCATCGCCCACAGCAAAGGTGTCAGCACTCTTCTTAGTTGCAGCAACCAATTTGTTGGCTTGCTCTTCCTTTTGCTTTTGTGCTTCACGATCATTTTTTCGTTTCTCTCTTCGCTCCTTGCGTTGTTTCATTTGCGCTACCTTTTTGGCAAAATCCTCATCGCTCATCACGCCACTTTTGGCATTTGTAGTCTCTTGTTGCAACCCCCTCTCAAAGGTTTTCAGTTCTTGGCGTATCTTTTTGGTAGCTTCTTTTTCTGCCTGCTGCTCCCTTATTTCCCGAATGGCATTCTCTATTCGCTTGTTACTCTCTTGCAACAATTCGTCTGCTTGCTGCTTGGCACGCTTGACAATCAATTTTCGTTCTTGCTCCAAGTCTTTGATGTCCTGTTCATATCGAGCCGTTTTTCTCTCTAATTCTTTCTCGAGTAGCCGAACTGTTTGGCGTTTATTCTCCCAATATCGCTTGTCGCGCACGATATCTTGCAAATATTTATCGCTTTGGATGTAATCTGTTCCAACGATTTCAGATGCCTGACGAATCACCTCTTCAGGTAAGCCAATCTTCCTACTTATCTCGATAGCAAAGCTACTTCCAGGCTGTCCAATCGCCAATTGGAACAAAGCTTGCATCTCGTGGCGGTCGTATAGCATCGCACCATTCACCACCATGGGGTGCGAGTCGGCAAAATGTTTCAGGTTTTGGTAGTGTGTGGTGATGATTGCCCACGCCTTTTTGTCGCAAAACTGTTGTAGTACTGCCTCGGCAATGGCACCTCCTATCTGCGGTTCGGTGCCCGTTCCAAACTCGTCAATCAGTAATAGCGTGCGGTCGTTTGCCGTTTTCATCATGTTTTTCATGTTCAACAGATGACTCGAATAGGTACTCAAATCGTTCTCAATGCTTTGTTCATCGCCAATATCTATCATGATATGCTCAAACACCCCTGCCTTCGAACGTTCGCCAACGGGTATGCACAGTCCGCATTGTAGCATGTATTGCAGTAGGCAGGCAGTCTTGAGACACACCGACTTACCACCAGCATTCGGTCCAGAGATGATGAGGATGCGTTTCTCGGCAGTCAGTGTAATGTCCAATGGTACAACTTTCTTGCCTTGTTTGGCTAACGACTGGCGCAACAAGGGATGCACCGCACCTATCCAGTCGATGAGCGGTTGTGCTTCAACTGTGGGGGCTATGGCTTTTGTTTGTTTTGCCAATTGCACTTTAGCGTAAATAAATTCGATGTTTCCCAACATGCGGTATGACTGCAACAGTTGCGGAATACGTGGTCTGATGCTTTGCGTCACGGAAGTCAAGATACGTATTACCTCCTTGCGCTCCTCGGTTTCGAGCTCTCTGATGCGATTGTTGGCTTCTACCACCTCGGTAGGTTCGATAAATACAGTGCGTCCTGTTGCCGACTCATCGTGCACAATTCCTTTTATTTTGCGCTTCATGCCGGGGGCAATAGGTATGACTAACCTACCGTCACGTAAGGTAGGAGCCACATCTTGGTCGACAAGTCCGTCACTCTGTGCAGTGCGCAAGATGCTATTGAGTGTGCGCGAAACGCTCCCTTCGGCTCGTTTCAATTCCATGCGGATTTGTGCCAAGGCAGGTGTGGCGTTGTCACGAATATGTCCTAATTTATCCAAAATCTGGTCAATCCGTTGTAGGATTTGTGGAAACAACGTCACCTTCTCCGTTAGCTTTGATAAAACAGGGTAGCGATAGGTGATGGGTGCCGTGTCGGTGTCCTCACCATTTGGCGACTCATCGGCCAAGTTTTCTCCATCCTCGCCTTGTCTGAGCAAGTTCACCATGCGAAAGATGGTGTCTAAAGAGCGACGCAAATCAAATAGTTCTTCTTCCTCCAAGTGTGTGTTCTCCAATCGTATGCGTGCCAAAGCCGCCCGCATATCGAAGAAATATTGTAGCGGAAACCGTTCCTCTTCTTCCAATACTCTTTGCAACTCGCAGATTTGTTGCAGCCATTGGCTAATTTCTTCTATGCGAGTGGAGTAAGTCATCTTATCAACCTGTTTTTGTCCCATGGTCGATAAACATGCGTTTTTGAGCATTGCCCTTATTTGGTCGAAGCTAATTTTGCTTTCAAAGTTGTGTGGATAAATCATGTTGCAAAGTTACACATTTTTCCTTGTTTCGCCATGTGAAAGTTCAAACAACAAGTAAAGGTTGTTCACGCAACGTAAAACGTGCATCTATATGTCCTCATTCGCATATTTGGTGATCTGAAATTGAATTCATCAACAAGAATAACAGTCAAGAAAAAATGACTGATATATGAGGCATGTGAAGCAAAAATAAACTGTCAAATTATTTAACAAAAGGCGCTTCATAACTCGCGTATTTTGAACCAACCGTTCCGTTGGTTGCAAATACGCGAGTTTTGAGAAAGTTTGATAACTACTTTTAACACAATCTGTTATGCGAATTGAGTAAATGTAGCGACGATTTTTTCACTCAATTTGTGGTGAAAATGGTCAAAAAAGTGCTATTGAAACAATGCTTTAGCGGTGCAATTGTATGTGAATAGTGTGCTTGTTCGCATGTGATAGTGGCATTAACTCAATGCTCTAAGAAAAAAAGAGGGCTATTTTTGCAAAATAATGTGGTGTTTGATGCTTGTTTCCTCCTTTTCTTTTTCTATTTCGTCATTTTTCAATGGCTGTTTTTTGGTTATTTATTTTTACAAAAAGAGGGTGGAGGTGTGGTTTGAATAGCGCACCATACAGATTGATTTGCATAGTGATTTGATGTTCGTTTTTAGATTGGTGATTTATCACTTTGAGCTGTGTTGCTGCATCGTCACACTTGGTTACGATATATGAGCATGCGCAATAAAACTTAAAAACGATGATTGCCTTGTTAGATTTTTTTGTAAGTTTGCAAGGAATTAGAGAGGAGTTGAACGAGGTGACGAGTACATAAGTTGACGAGTTCACAAGTTAATAAGTTGACAAGTTGACGAGTTACCCAATTTATAATTTGAGAAAATGTTATTGAATATTATTTGGATGATAGCAGGCATCGCCTTGGTGTTGTGGGGAGCCGACAGGCTTACCGATGGAGCAGTGGCGATAGCTGAGCGTATGCATATATCACAAATGGTGATAGGACTCACGATTGTGGCAATGGGAACATCGATGCCCGAGTTTTTTGTGAGTTTCATGTCAGCATTGAAAGATACGCCCGACATGGCAGTGGGTAATGTTGTTGGTTCTAACATCTTCAATACCTTATTGATTGTGGGTTGTGCAGCCTTGGTGACACCCATAATGATACTGCCTGCAACGGTGAAGAAAGACATTCCTTTTGCCATGGTGGCTTCGGTGGCTTTATTGCTCATGTGCTTAGATGGAAACATCTCTCGCATAGATGCGGTGGTGCTGTTGGTGCTGTTTGCGGTCTTTATGTACATCACCTTGAAGGGAGCTAAAGAAAATGAGCAATCCATGCAACAAACGTCTGCCAAAGGTGGCAAGCCTTTCATGTCGGTAGTGTGGATTTTTGTAGGGTTGGTGTGCTTGGTGTTTGGTAGTAACTTGTTCGTAGATGCGGCTACCGTTATTGCCCGTCAGTTAGGAGTAAGCGATGCGGTTATTGGTTTGACGATTATTGCAGGCGGCACGTCGTTTCCTGAATTGGCAACGAGTGTGGTGTCGGCACGCAAGGGACAGAGTGGCATTGCCATAGGTAACGTGTTAGGCTCGAATGTGTTTAACATCCTCTTGATACTCGGTATTACGGGTGTGATGAGTCCCATGACGCTTCAAGGCATTACTACCGTGGATTTGACGATGTTAGTGGTATCAATGGTGATGCTGTGGTTGTTCTCATTTACCAAATATACGCTTGCACGATGGGAAGGTGCGCTGCTCACAATCGTATTTATAGGGTATATGAGTTATTTGGTGATGGGGGTGCTGTAGCAAATGTCACCATTGTTCATCGATAGACAAGAAGACAATAGAATATAAAATAAGGTAAGAATGAAGTAGCATGACTTGCATTCTTACCTTATGTCTTTGAACAATTTGCCCGTTGACGATAGAACTCTGTCAGTGATAATTTGTCAAGCCAAAGTTCCATTCGTGCAGGCTTGTGATTTACTTTTCTTCCTCGTCAGACTCTTTGCGAGCGAGCAACTCTTCGAAATTAGTCAGCTCATTTTGTACAAGGATGTCGTACCACTGCAATAGCTTTTTGATGTCGCTATCGTGCACACGGTCCTCATCGAATGAAGGCAATACCTTTGCAAAGTATTCGCGTAATTCTTTACCCTTGGCTTTTTTATAATTAAACGATACAGGTTTAGCGTTTTCTATTTCGCCCACACTCTTGAGAACCTTCCATAATTCCACGTCGTCAGCATCGGTGTACATGGCAATGTCCGACAAGCTGGTTACGCGGTCTGATGCGAAAACGGGTATTCTGCGACGTTTGTCATCAAGAGATTCAACGATTAAGTTTGTTTTCCCTCGTGAAACCATTTTATAAAGTCCTGGTTTTCCTGCGATAGAAAGGATAGTTTCCATTGTTGTTTAACGTTTTTGTTTTATATGTGATAATCTATTTTTTTTGAATATGCAATCTATTTGTTGGTCGAGATTGGTATCATCGTCATTGTTAATCGTAAAGGTGCTACGCTTCACAAGTTCCTCTTGAGGCCATTGTTTATTAATCCAGTCCATCGCTTGCGCTTCGGTGAGCTGGTCACGCTGCATGACACGTTGCACACGTGTCTGCAAAGGAGCGATGATGCTGATGATGATGTCTGGATGAATCAATTGATCGAAGTGTGCTTCAAAGAGGATAGCACTCTCAATCCAGTTGTAGGGAGAGTGCAGAAAGTCGGTTGCCACGGCAGGATGTACGAGCTGCTGAATGGCTTGTTGATGCTCTTCTGATGCCAACAAGAATTTTGTCACGACAGATTTCTGAAGTTGGTTACCTTGGTAAACATCAGCACCAATGAGCTTTTTGAGTCCTTCTTGTAAGACTGCATCTTGTTGCATGAGACGCTTGGCAGCAGCATCACAGTCATAGACCGTTATTCCTCGTTTGGCTAAAAGTTGTGCGACGTAGCTTTTACCCGAGCCGATGCCTCCTGTTATCGCAATAACTTTCTTCTTTTTTCCCATGACTAATCAAGCAAGTTGTTTTTATTGCTGTTCAATGAGGTAATCTACTTCTTTTATTTCCAATCGGGCTTGTCTGACTTCTGTAGGGAAAGTGCGCAAGTGCAGTGTACCTTTCTCCGAGGTGTGTTGGCTTAATTCATGATAATCCACCACCACTTGGAACTGGTCTTCGTGAAGTTTTCTAAAGGCATGGGAACCAATATTGAAGAGTACTCTCACTTTAGAAGGAAAGGTTCTTAGTCTCTTTCCTTGCGGCATATTGATAGCCACAATAGGAACCTCCATGCTCTCTTCGGTCAAGATATCTGGGAAAAGTCCTATCTTCACTTTAGCGGGAACAGTTTTTACGCCAATCATTTTGCTGAGATTTACCTCTTCGATAACCGTATCAGCGAAGTTTGTAAAGTGCAACTTCTCTGTTTCGATGTATCTGATGCTGTCCAAAAGATTCTTTTGCGCATAGACAGTCACCTTTTCGGGCCAAAACTTTATCCGAGCGAGATAGTAGTTCTTGGCGGGTAAAATCTTCCCGTCCATTCGTACAGGCACTTGTTTAGAGCGTCCAAAATTGAAATAAAACTTCAGCTGTTCGGGTTTTAGGTTTACAATCGTTGATGAATTGGAAAGTCGTTGATAGAGGATGTTCTGTACATCTGTCATAGGAACCATTCCTTGACCCGTCTTGTTGTTGGCATAGGTGCTGAAGTTCAAGTTGATAGTTCTAAATCTGTTGCTATTCAGATAACCTATGAAAGCGAATCCTTTATCGCGTACAGTCATCACGACCGTATCCTTCATCTCGGTTGTAATAATGGTATTCTTCGGCACATTGACTAACCGGATAGGCACACTAATCTCTTTTTCGTATGTCTCATCAAGTGTCATGGATAACCAAAACGATCCACTGAGCAATAAGAAAAATAAAAATATCAGAAATTCCTTGTTGACTATACTGAACAGGAAATTTCTGATAAGTGAGCTTATACGTTTAATTTCCGAATACATCCGTCTCTTTAAGCGTTCGTAGTGTTTTGAGAAGCAGTGTCAGCATACAGGAAATTCTTGTCTACCTGAATAACAACACCGCGTGCTATCTCAACATCAACCTTGTTGGTTGTAAGGTCAATGCGCTTAACAGTTCCATAAATGCCGCCACTCACAATGACTTTAGAGCCTTCTTGAAGCGCATTTTGAAACTTCTTAATTTCTTTTTGTTTTTTCTGTTGTGGACGTATCATGAATAACCACATGATGGCTAACATGGCAACCATAAAAATAAGCATGCCTGATCCGCCTACACCTCCACCTGCTGCTTGTGCAGCTAATACTAATGTTGTCATATCTGAATAAATAATTTAATGTAATCTATTAAAGTTCGTCATTTGTTTGATTGGACTCAGAGTTTCTTTGAACTCTGTTGGTAGAACGTCGCTGTTTGGGTTCTGGTAAAGCCTTGAGCAGTTTACCCGTGTCTACTAAATAGCGAGCAATAGCGTCTAACATTCCATTGATGTAGCCACCACTCTTCGGAGTGCTGTACAATTTCGCCAAATTTACATATTCATTGATGGTCACAGAAATGGGAATGTTTGGGAATGTAAGCATTTCGGCAATAGCGATTTGCATGATGACCACATCCATGTATGCTAATCGGGAGAAGTCCCAATTGCGACTCGTTTCGCTCATGTACCGCTGATATGTGTCCGCATTAAGGATAGTGGCACGGAATAGCTTACGTGCAAATTCGCGATCTTCTTCATCTCTGTATTCGGGCAGTAGTTCTTGCTCACTCTTATTTGTAGCATCAAATCTTTTAATCGTTTTAAGAACAAACGTATCTACCACCTCTTTATCATCATTCCAGTACAGACTTTTCTCTTCAAGGAGTGCATCGATGTCGCCATTCTCTTGAATAAGTTGCTTGTAGAGCTTGCGCCAAACCTCCCGATCTGCTTCATAAGAATCGTCAGGATTCTCCATATACTCTTGATATATGGATGAGCTTTCTATCTGTGTACACATCTTTCGAATAAATTCGATATCGTTGTCCCAGCTTAATTTTTGCTCCTCAAGAAAGGTATTCAGCATTTTGTTTTCCTCAAGCTGTACAGCAAATTTGTTAAAAGCAAATTTTTGTGAAGGAGCTTCTAACCCTTCACGATTTGCTTTTTGTGTAGCTATCTCAACTCTGTGACGCTCTTCATGCGTTATCGCTACAATCAATTCCAAGAGATAGTTGTAAAGATCGTATGCCTTCGACAAGCAGAAGAGGAGTTCCTTTTCAGCACTGTCTATATTTTTGTTTCCGTTTTGATAGTATGCGTAGGTTAACTGGACTATCTTTATCCTTATTAGTTCGCGATTAATCATCCTCTAATTAAATTTGTGTTTCAATCGTTATCTCGATTTATTCTTGTTGCAAATGTAGAAATTTTATCCATTATATGCAAGTAAACCAAGCGTATTATGGCGTTTTTTTATAGAAACTTTGCATATTCCAAATAATTCATGTAACTTTGCACCGCTTTTTTGAGTACATCAGTGACGCCAAGAAGGTTTTGAAGATTTACAAATTGTTGTCTTTTATAAGCCCATAGATAAGTCTTGGCAAGTAGATTTTCTACTTCTCTGTGTGATGGCGAATTAAGGCAATATAAAAATTTATCAACTTAATTTAGAGTAACACATTATGAAAGAGATTAATGTTTCAGGTCAGAAGCGTGAGGACCTTGGAAAGAAAGCTTCAAAACATTTGAGAAAAGAAGGCTTAGTACCTTGCAATCTTTACGGTGAACAGAAAGAGGATGGTAAGCCAGTAGCTTTGGCATTCGCTGCTCCTATGTCTGAACTTCGCAAGATTGTTTACACTCCACACATTTATGTTATCAATCTGAATATTGATGGCGAGCATCATACAGCAATCCTGAAAGAACTTCAGTTCCATCCTGTTACAGATGCTTTGCTACACGTTGACTTCTATGCAGTGAACGATCAGAAGCCTATTACTATTGGTATTCCTGTTAAATTGGTTGGATTGGCACAAGGTGTACGTGATGGTGGACGTATGAACTTGTCTGTTCGTAAAATCAACGTTACCGCTCCTTATCAACAAATTCCAGAACATCTCGACATTGATGTTACCAAGTTGAGAATCGGTAAGAGTATTAAAGTTGGTCAATTGAGTTTTGACGGATTGACGATGGCTACTTCTAAGGATGTTGTTGTATGCTCAATTAAGATGACACGTTCGGCTACTGCTTCAAGTGATACTTCTGATGAAGCAGAGGAAGAGGGTGGAGAAGAGCCTGCAGCTGAAGGAGAAGAAAAGGCAGAGGCTTAATATTGATGCCAATTGATATAATGAATTAGATTCGATGAATAAATACTTGATTTGTGGACTGGGTAATCCTGGCAGTGAATATGCCGATACCAGACACAATACAGGATTCATAGTATTGGACGCTTTAGCTAAAGCGTCCAATATTGTTTTTGAGGATAAGCGTTATGGCTATGTCGCAGAGACCTCAATAAAAGGACGGAAAGTCATTTTATTGAAGCCGACTACCTTTATGAATCTCAGTGGCAATGCCGTTCGTTATTGGTTAAACAAGGAAAATATAGAACAACATAATCTCCTTGTTATCTCTGATGATATCTCGATTCCATTAGGTGAATTTAGGTTAAAGGCAAGTGGTAGTAACGGTGGTCATAACGGATTAGGGCACATTCAACAGCTCATTGGTCAAAATTATCCACGACTTCGTATGGGAATAGGGAGTGACTTTCAGCGTGGAGGACAAGTTGATTGGGTGTTAGGACGCTTTTCAAGTGAAGAAGAGAAGATACTCCAACCAACCATTGATATTGCACTTGAACTGATAAAAAGTTTTGTTTTGGCAGGTATCAACATCACCATGAACCAATTTAACCAGTTGGGAAAGCATACATCGTCCTCACAATCTCCCATTGATAAAACGGATTAACGACATTTCAAATGACAGAAAATGCAGCTAAGGCATCGACTTTGCGAGTAAAGGATACTGGTTCGGCACGCATTGATAAATGGTTATGGGCGGCACGGATATTCAAATCACGCTCTATTGCTGTTGATGCGTGTAAGAATAATCGCGTTACGATTAATGGTGTGAATGTGAAACCAAGTCATATCATCAAGCCCGGTGTGCAAATTGATGTGAGAAAACCACCCGTTGTTTATTCTTTCAAGGTGCTTAAGACCATTGAACAACGTGTGGGGGCTAAATTCATTCCAGAGATTTATGAGAATGTTACCGATCCAAAACAATATGAATTGCTGGAAATGAGTCGTATTAGCGGTTTTGTAAATCGTGCTCGAGGCACAGGAAGACCCACGAAAAGGGATCGTCGAAAGATGGATGAATTCATCGAACCAGCTCTCTTTGGATTTGGAGATATCGATGATTGGGATCATGAAGATGATGATGAATAGCTTATTGTTTATTTTCTTTTAACAGATAAAAATATGAAATCTACCTCGTCCTTAAATGCTCTACATACTCGACCTCATCGAGTTGCTATTTTTGTTTCCGGTAATGGCACCAATTGTGAGAATATTATTCGATACTTCGCTCAATCGACAACCATTCAAATTTCGCTGGTTTTGAGTAACAAAAGCGATGCTTATGCCTTGACGCGAGCCAAACGTTTAGGCGTTCCTACTATCATTGTGCCCAAAAAAGACTTCAATGACGCTTCCATATTATTACCTATTCTTCAAAGTAATGATATTGATTTTATCGTGTTAGCTGGATTTTTATTGATGATTCCCAATTTTCTTATAGCCGCTTTCCCCAAGCGTATGATCAACATTCATCCAGCTCTTTTACCTAAATTCGGTGGGAAAGGAATGTATGGGCATCATGTTCACGAAGCCGTAAAGGCTGCTGGAGAAACAGAAACAGGCTTTACTGTACATTGGGTGAGCGATGTTTGTGATGGTGGAGAAATTATTGCACAGTATCGAACTCCATTAGATTCGACGGATACTGTTGAAGACATTGCCGAGAAAGAGCATCAATTGGAAATGAAATACTTCCCATCGGTGATTGAAAAGGTGATTACTGAAGCCTTTTAACGCTTTGGTATTTCACCCTTTATCAATATCTTCCTCTATTCCAGTGTCCTCTTCTTTGGTCTCTCCAACTTCCTCTTCCCTGCTGTAATCTGCCATGTCGGGGTTCGTTCCGATTCATCTCTTGGCGTGCTTGTTTGCCTCCAAACAAGTTCAGACGGTAGATGACGTGCAACATGGCATAACTGTTTATGCTGTTGTATTCCGTATCACTGCGACGAATGGCATCAATGGTGCGTGTAAAGTTGCTCTGATTGTTCAGCATATCATAGAATTGGAGAGACAAAATCAGGTTGCGTTTCTTCAAGAAACTATGTGATATTTGGGCATTCCATACGAGTTCGTTAGTGTTAAGCGACTGGTCGTTATATCCTCTTCTACTATTTTGATGAATATCTGTCGACAAGTTGGTTCCCCAAGGGGCGGTTATGTTCACATTGAGTCCGTACGAATATCTCCATGTGTCTAAGTTGTTCCTACTTTGAAGTTGATTCCTTGTGTGGTCATAGTTAACCATTCCATCGAGTTCTACTTCTAACCAGTCATTGCGAAAGCTCATAGCAAGTCTTTCAGTCAAGCCCAATGTGCGCGTCGTGTTTTTCTCAGAATCGGCTTTGTTGTTTAAGCTAAGGTAGCCCACTCGGTTATTATATCTTACTTGTGTCCATGTGTTGATGTTCCAGATACCTGTGGTGTCTATGGAACGATTGTACATCAGTCCACCATTGATGTTCCAATCTCCATTGATATTCTCAGGTCTTACGGTTCGTCCGCCAGTGGTTTCGTCATACGTCACTTTGCTACTGATACTATTGCTCGTGGTTTGATAGTTCAAAAAGGTCATGACACTTTGTTGATACTTTTTGATATAATTGTTGTAGGTTGCTCGAAGGTTATTGGTGAAAGACGGTTTCAGTCCTGGATTTCCTTTCGTAATGTTCAACGGATCACTATCATCTGTGATGTCCAACATATCAGTCATTGCTGGTTGTGACGTATAACCTCGATAATCTACCTTTAAGTTACTCACTTTGGAGAATCGGTATCTAAATCCCAAGGTTGGTGTCAAGTTGTTGACAGTACGTGTGGTATCGGCATTGATGCTTTGATAATGTTGTATGAAATGTGATTTTTGGGGCTGTAACATCATACCTATATTGAAGTGATATTTTTCCCGAATCATTCTGAACATCAACTCTAAATCATGGGTGTAGTTTCGATATTCAGAAAATCTGCTTAGCTCTCTATTCTCGTAAGTTTCGTATGGCTTTTCAAGTCTGCTTAAGTAGCTGTCCCAGTTGCGATACGTGGGTGTGATGTCTTGAAAGAACGACTCGCCTAAGTTACTGAAGTCATACGTCGATCGGTCGCTTTTGTAATAGCTATAGTTGAATTTATAACTCAATTGTAAGAACGTTGCCTTCCATAGCGGTTCACTGTAAGTCGCTTGTAAACTGTAATTCCAATTTTTGGTAGGTGTGAGATTGTACCGATTGGTTTGATAAGTGGAGTCGTTTCCCAGTACATCTTTTATTTTATAAAGGTGTACATTGTTCGTCGACAGGTTCGTATTGTCATTTTCTGTATAATAGGCATCAGCGCGAAGGGTTGCATTCCTGCCTTTCTGACCAAACTTCCGATTGATTTGCAAGGCGCCTCCTAACTGTTTGTTCTTTCCATAATTCACAGCTTGAAGGCTACGTTTGTTGACAACCAAATTCTTCTCAGCCAACGCGTCCAATGATTCCAGTGCAAGGGGGTCGGTTACATACAAGTACGGATCGTCTTGAAACGATGCCGAATATCTCCAACTTCTACCATCGTTCTCCGTGTAACTCAGTCTTGGTCTAAACATGATGTTAGTCATGGTGTCAGGCATCCACTCTAATCTCATATTCGCATTCCAGCTATTTCTGCGGTTATAGCTTTGGTTGATGTTATTGGAGAAAGCTCCCGTTTTACTGACAAAGTTCTCTATTGATGAGCGGGTGGCAACGTCATCGTCTGAATGATTCCAACGAATGCTTCCATTTAATTTCAATTTGTCCTTTTCTTCGTAATTGATATTGAAGCCTGTCATTTTCCGCGCATTAAGCCCATTCCTGTTTCTTCCAAATCCTCCACCACGACCACCAAAGCCCATATCGTTTGAATTGTTTGCATTACCAAATCCCATGATGCGCAGATTGTCTTTGAAATAAGCAGCCATGAGACGTTCCGCATAGCGATTTTTTGTGCCTAACGCCAAATCTACATTACTCATCCAACCTTTGTTAGCTCCCTTTTTCAATCCAAAATCCAGTACTGTTTGTTCGTTACCGTCATCAATTCCTGTCACTTTAGACAAATCACTCTTCTCGTCGAAAGTCCTTATTTGCTCTATGACGCTGGTTGGAAGATTCTTCATTGCTGTTTTTGTGTCGCCCGTCATGAATTCTTTTCCGTCGACTAAAATCTTTTTTACCTCTTTTCCGTTGATGGTAATCTTCCCATCATCATCCACTTGTGCACCGGGAATGCGCTTTACTAATTCTTCTGCAACCGCTCCATCGGGTGTTCGGTAAGCAGAAGCGTTATAGATAAATGTGTCCTCTTTCACCACAACTTTCATGGCTTGCCCTGTAATTGTGGCTCCTTTTAACAAGACTGCATCTGTTTGCATGTTGATAATTCCTAAGTCAAGGTTCTTGTCTTGCGACAGATGGAAATTCTTAAAGAGGACTTTGTGACCGACGCTCGATATCTTCAGGATATATTTACCGTTTTTGGGTACGGTTAATATAAATTTCCCTTGCTCGTTTGACAGTGCTCCAAGGACAAAAGTACTATCCAATTTTAATAATTGAATAGTCGTTTGTGTCATCGGATTTCCCGTGTCTTTATCCTTGAGAGTTCCTGTAACTTTTCGTTCTTGTCCTATTGCAGCAATGGAAGTAATGAATAATATCAATACTAAAAATAGCGTTCGCTTCATCAGTGTAACTTCAAAAAAATAATTGATACGTTATGTTCTTTTGATGTATTTCTCTTCGAAAGGTTTAATCTTGTTTCAAAAATCTATTCTTAGGCTGATTGACGATAAGCTATCTTAACCCAATTGCAATTGAAATATAAAAATGTTTGATTATTTTGATTTTTTTTTGTGTCCCTTAGAAAATATATTTATATTTGCAAAGTTAACAAAACTATTTACTAACAAAACAAATTGCCATGAAGGTTCATGAATATCAGGCGAAAGCCTTGTTTGCACAGTACCATTTGACTTAGAGAATATGCTTCTCAAATTTTAGGTATGGATATCAAAGGCTTTACCGTCGATCGTATCTTGGTTGGCGAGGCTATTGATATTGCGTCAGAGTATTATGTAAGTATTGTCATCGACCGAAAAGTAAAGTCTGCCATTCTGATGTTAAGTCGTGAGGGTGGTATGGACATCGAGTCGGTTGCTAAAAATACACCCGAAAAAATCCATAAGATACCCATTGACCCGCTCATTGGCATGCCCGATTACTTGGCAAGAGAAGCTGCTTTTTGTCTTTTCGATGACAAAGCGTTAGTGAAGCAGGCTGTTCCGGTTTTCCAAAACCTGTACCGTCTCTTCAAAGAGAAAGACGCTTCGTTGGCAGAAATCAATCCATTAGTAGTGACCAAGAGTGGAGAGGTGAAGGCGATTGATGCCAAGATGACTTTCGATAACAATGCCTTGTATCGTCATCCTGATGTTTTCGAACTCTTTGAGCCTACGGCAGAAGAGCGCAAGGAGCAGGATGCTAAAGACAAAGGATTTAGTTATGTCAACCTTGGTGGTGAGATTGGATGCATGGTGAACGGTGCCGGACTGGCAATGGCAACCATGGATATGATTAAGCTGTATGGTGGAAACCCTGCCAATTTCTTGGACATTGGTGGTAGTTCTAATCCTACGAAGATTGTCGAGGCGATGAAACTGTTGCTCAGTGACAGTCATGTACGGGTGGTTCTCATTAACATCTTTGGTGGTATCACGCGTTGCGATGACGTGGCAAAGGGATTAATCGAAGCGTTTAAGATGCTCGATACAGACATGCCAATCGTTATCCGACTCACTGGTACCAACGAGGCGGAGGGTCGCGAGCTGTTGAAAGGAACCAAATTCCATGTGGCTAAGACCATGAGCGAGGCTGGTAAAAAAGCTGTAGAGTTGGCTCAACAGTGCATGAACAAATAAGATATCTAACCATGTTAAATCTATAAAGCGATGAGTATATTAATTAATCACGATACAAAGTTAATTGTCCAAGGAATTACGGGACGCGATGGCAGTTTCCATGCCACGAAAATGAAGGAGTACGGAACCAATGTGGTAGGTGGAACTTCGCCTGGCAAGGCTGGACAAGAGGTTGCAGGGATTCCTGTTTTTAATACGGTAAAAGATGCAGTGAAAGCTACGGGTGCCAACACTTCGGTGATTTTTGTGCCAGCAGCTTTTGCCAAAGATGCTATGCTCGAGGCTGCCGATGCCGGCATTCAGTTGATTATTTGTATTACTGAGGGTGTGCCAACGCTCGATGTTGTAGAGGCTTATCGTTACATCTCCGACAAAGGAGCCAAGTTGATAGGTCCTAACTGCCCGGGATTGATTTCTCCTGAAGAAAGTATGGTGGGTATTATGCCAACCAATATCTTTAAGAAGGGACACACGGGTGTGATTAGTCGAAGTGGAACATTAACTTATCAGGTGGTTGCCGACCTTACTGCTGCTGGCTTTGGACAGTCTACCGCAGTGGGTGTAGGTGGTGATCCTATCGTGGGTTTGTATTTCCAAGACTTGTTGGAGATGTTCCAAAACGACCCAGAGACAGACAGTATCGCCCTTATCGGTGAGATTGGTGGCGACGCAGAAGAGCGTGCAGCCGACTATATCAAGCAACATGTGACCAAACCCGTGGTGGCTTTCATCTCTGGACGTGAGGCTCCGAAGGGCAAACAAATGGGACATGCGGGTGCCATTATTTCCAGTGGCTCGGGAACGGCTGCCGAAAAGATTGCTGCCTTTGAAGCCGCAGGCGTGCCAGTGGCTCGCGAAACCTGCGAAATCCCTGCCTTGTTGAAAGAGCGCATGTAACAGCTGCCAATATCAGAGAGCGAGTTTGATAAGATGATGTGTCACACTTGTCTTTCCTATTTATTCCTGATATTGAGATTCAAGCATAAAGATAAGCCCCTTATAGCATGTAGATATCACTTTTATTTACATACTATAAGGGGCTTTATGTAAAGTTTTGCTTTTTATCTTTTACAGAATTTTGGTAAAGGAAATCATTGTTTTTGTCCTGTTATTTTACCAAAAAACGACCATCTAAAATCTTCAAAATAGAAAAAATCAATAGGCAAACGAACGACAAAAATGGGCTGATTTGAGCAAAATAAATGCCTTTTCAAGTTGAAACATTGATTTAGCGGTCTTGGAAACATACATTAGAGGTGTTGTTCGCATGCTTCAGCAGCATTAAAGCATGCAAATAAGAGGGTTATCTCAATGCTTTAGTCGCCAAAAAAGGATAAAAATAGGAAGAAAAAGAGAAGAGTTAAACGTAATAAGTTAAATAACAAGAGGTTATGAAACTTTCTCATAATTCGCGTATTTACGACCAACTTTGCTGTTGGATGTTTTCACGCGAGTTTTGAGAGGCACTTTGTAAAGAAAATTCAGCATTTATTATCCTCCAATACAACGTATCCATAATATTATAAATGCTGTATTTTGGGTACTCTTCTTTGTAAAAATATGACTCTTCAAAGGTAGAGTGATAGAGATGGTGTGCGATATTTAGCTGTTTTGAGAAAAAGAACGGTCGTAAATGAGTCTTTCTTTCCCCTTTTTTGTACCTTTGCATCGCAACCGCTTTATATGGTTGTCAATCGTTCATACTCTGTTATCATTGCGTGCATGTCGTTATATCTTCCATCTCATTTTCCAGCTATCGAATGCTTGAAATCTGAAAACATCTCGGTAGATGTTGCAGATTTCAGGGAGCAGCATCTACATACTGTTCCTATCAAGATAGCCGTATTGAACTTGATGCCTACCAAGTTGCAGACCGAAACCGATATTCTACGGTTGCTGTCGGCATCACCTTTGGATATTGAAGTGGCGTGGATGAGGCTTCGGTCGCATACGCCAACGCATGTACCAGCGGCTCACATGGATGCTTACTATCATTATTTTGACGAATTGTCATCGCAGTCGTTCGATGGACTCATCGTGACTGGCGCACCAGTAGAGCATTTGAATTTTGAAGAAGTGGATTACTGGGACGAGCTGACGCAGATATTTTCGTGGGCGAGGGCTTCGCTCAAATCTACCTTATATATATGTTGGGCGGCGCAAGCGGGCTTGTATTTCCATGAAGGTATCAATAAGTATGCGCTTCCGAAGAAAATGTTTGGCATCTTCCCTCAACGGGTACTGCATCCCGAAGTACCCATTTTCCGTGGGTTTGATGATGTGTTCTGCATGCCGCACAGTCGCCATACCGAAATTAGAAAGGCGGATATCGTGCATTGCTATCAATTGGTGCTGTTGGTAGAGTCGGAAGAGAGTGGGGTGAGTATGTGTATGACGAAGGGCGGAAAGGAGTTCTTTATCACGGGACATTTGGAGTATGCTCCCCGTACACTCGACCAAGAATACCTGCGAGACTTAGGAAAACGCAACGATGTGGAACTGCCTAAGCATTATTACTTGGACGATGACCCTGCAAAGCGTCCTGTTGTTACGTGGCGAGCACATGCCCATTTGTTATTTATGAATTGGATCAACGAGTATCTGAGATAATTTTCAGCATACGTATCCATAAAAAGCAACATCATGCGAACGTTAGAACTCTTGGCTCCTGCCAAAAACTTGGAATGCGGAAAGGCTGCCATTGACCATGGTGCCGATGCCGTGTATATCGGCGCAATGAAGTTCGGAGCACGTGCATCGGTGGGCAATGATATTGATGACATCCGTGAGTTATGCTTGTATGCCCACCAGTTTGGGGCAAAGGTGTATGTGACGGTGAATACAATTATCTATGAAACGGAGTTGGACGACACTAAAAATCTCTTGCGAGCATTGTGCCAAGCCAAGGTAGATGCGCTGTTGGTGCAGGATATGGCAATATTGCAATTGCTACCAAGCGATGGGTCGTATGTGCCAGCACTACACGCCAGCACGCAAACAGACAACCGCACGGCGGAAAAAGTGGCTTGGTTGCAGAGCATAGGCTTTGAACGAGCGGTGTTGGCACGTGAACTCTCATTGCAAGAGATAAGGGAGATACACCAACAAGTGCCTGAAATGCAACTCGAAGCTTTTGTGCATGGGGCTTTGTGTGTGAGCTATTCGGGGCTTTGTTACGCATCGCAGCACTGTTTTCACAGAAGTGCGAACCGAGGAACGTGTGCGCAATTTTGTAGAATGAAGTTCGATTTAATAGATGAGAACGGTCAGGAAATTGTACATCAGCGGCATCTTTTGTCACTCAAAGATTTGAGTCAGATAGATGAGTTGGAGGACTTGGCGGACGCAGGCGTGTGTTCATTTAAGATAGAAGGTAGGTTAAAGGATATTGACTATGTAAAAAATGTGGTTGCTGCATATTCTCAGCGACTCAACAAGATGATAGAACGATGCTCGGGCGACTACCGAAGAGCTTCAATAGGGGAGGTGTCGTACACGTTTACACCTAATTTGAAGAAGACTTTTAACCGAGGATATACCAATTATTTCTTGCATCAACGTCAACCAGACATTTACTCTCCTCTTACACCTAAGGCATTGGGCGAGTATGTTGGCAAGGTAAAAGAGTTGTCGCATGGCTCTTTTAATGTAGCAGGAACAGCGAGTTTCGCTAATGGCGACGGTTTGTGTTTCATCAATGACAGGGGAGAGTTGGAGGGATTTCGTGTGAATCGAGCGAAAGGCAACCGCCTTTATCCCTTGAAAATGCCAAGCCAATTGAAATCAGGCATGGCATTGTATCGCAATAATGATGAGGCTTTTAACAAAATTCTATCAGGAAAAACGGCTGAACGTAAGATACCCATTTCGTTATCTCTGTCGATGTCTGACCACGGCTTGATGTTAAAAGCGAGTGGGAAAGGGTTTCGAGCAGTAAAAGAAGTGGTGGAAATAGAGGCTCAGTTTGCTCAAAAACCTCAGCGTGATAACATTTTACGTCAGTTGGCAAAGTTGGGAAACACTCCTTATGTGGCTGCGAATATCGAATTGGATGAAGAGGTAGTGCGTTATTTTATTCCTTCGAGTGTCTTGGCAACCTTGCGCAGGCAGGTTATCGCACGACTTGGAATAGAGCAGTCGGTTTCTTCTGCAGCCACAAAGACTATTGTGCACAAGAAGGCACGATTGACTTGGCAACCCGAATATCAAAAGTTTCCTTATATTTACAACATCTCCAATTCTGTTGCCAAATCCTTCTACAAGCGTCAAGGACTCACGACGATAGAAGACGCATACGAGGTGAACCCACAAAGTAAACCTCAACCAACAGCGCAGCACGCTGCATTGATCATGCAGTGTCGCCACTGTTTACGTTATAGTTTGGGCTATTGTGTACGCAAGGGCGGTAAAAAACCCACATGGAAAGAGCCACTCAGACTTAGATTGGCAGACGGAAAGATGTTTAGATTGGAATTTAAGTGTGACGAATGTCAAATGAACGTTTATGCAGATGAATAAGAGGAACGGATTTTTTGCCATGTTTCATCCAAGTTTTTACTTGGGAAAAATAGGACTCATAGGGCTACTTGGGGTAGTCATGTTGAGTTCGTGTTATCATCGACCTGCGCAAAAATCGGAAGCATTGATACCTTTGAGTCAGGATCAAGTAGACTCTTTACACTTCTACTCATCGCATCATTACACCAACAACTATAATTTTATAGTGAAGAGTGATTCGCTTGTCTTGTTTGAACAACAGCCCGAAGAAGTGTTGTCTGGCTTGCTTGTGGATACATTGGTATTGAAACGCCATAGTCATGTGGTGGTGGCAGACATTCGTATGCTTCCCACAGACAGCGTAGATTCAGTATGGGTGCAGCTTGCGAGCGACCAACATACCTTTGGATGGATACATGAAACGCAACTCTTGCCGAATGTCGTCCCTGACGATCCTATTTCACAGTTCATCTCTACCTTCTCGGACACGCACTTACTCATATTCTTGATAGTGATTTCCTTGATAGCCATTGCCTACTGGATGCGTCGCCTGTTCAAAGAAAAAGCATGGATAGTACATTTTAAGGACATCCCTTCGTTCTATCCAACCTTGCTTTGTATCATGGTAGCTATTGCTTCTACCTTGTATGCCAGCATTCAAAATTTCGCTCCTGACATGTGGCGTCACTTTTATTATCATCCCACACTCAATCCATTTTCAGTACCCGGATTGTTAATGGTGTTTCTATGTATGGTTTGGGGAATGCTTATCGTGGGATTGGCTGCTGTGGACGATGTTCGTCATCGACTCCCTTTTACCGATGCTGTGATGTATTTAAGTGGGCTTTTGGCAGTATGTGCGGTCAATTATATTGTCTTTGGACTGACGACTTTGTATTATATTGGTTATCCATTGCTCCTACTGTACGTTGTTTTTGCAATTCGCCAATACCTTCACCATGCCCGCCCTCAATATGTTTGTGGTCATTGTGGACAACCTATCCCAAGCAAAGGCAGATGTCCTCACTGTGGTGCATATAACGCATAGAGCCAAACTTCATAATTCATCATAAATAAGGATTGGAGCAAATAACTTTTTTAGCTACTTTTGCAACTAACAGATTGTTGAATATTTAAGTAAGAATTCGTTAGGTAAAAAGGTTCTCGGATAGTTTTTCGAGAGCCTTTTTAAGCTTTTAATGATAGTCAATGGGAGACGATTTTTTATGAGAAAAAGTTGTTTGCACATTCATCTTTGCTGTTAAAATCAAAAGTTTAGGATAAAAAGAGGATAGAAAATTCGGATTTTACATTAAAAAATGTTTACTTTGCAATAATATCGTGTGCCCGTTGAATGATACGACTCACTTGACAATGTATTTATGAAAAAAGCACTTATCTGGATTGTAAGCATCATAGGTATTCCTGCATTGCTTCTTACCCTCGTTGCAATCCTGCTCTATATGCCACCTGTACAGCAATGGTTGGTACAACAAACGACCCGTTATGCTTCTAAGAAATTGGGCTTAGAGGTATCGATAGACAAGGTGAGGTTGGCATTTCCACTTGATTTAAGCATGGAGAATGTGCTTATTATCAGACCCAATGACTCCCTACCACAGATGAAGGACACGATTGGGTTTGCGCAACGAATGGTTGCAGACGTACAGTTGTTGCCTTTGTTCAAAAAGAAGGTGGAGATTGATGAGCTGAAGTTTGAAGGCTTACACCTCAATTCATCCGATTTTATTGCTGCAGCTCATGTTCGTGGCACCATCGGACAGTTGGCATTAGTCAGTCATGGAATAGACATCAGTGGTTCGGTTGTCAATGTTGATAAATTAGCTTTGGAAGATGCAAAGTTAGTGGTTACCTTACCAGATACTGTTCCCGAAGATACCAGTCAGTCCAAATCAATTTGGAAAATAAATGTAGATGATTTACAAGTCCGTCACACGGATGTTACTGTTCATTTCCCAGGAGATACTCTTCAAGTGCGAACATATCTTGGAAAAGCAAAGGTTTCCAAAGGTTTCTTTGACCTTGGAGAAGGAAATTATCAAGTAGGAAGGTTCGATTGGGCAGATGGCGAGCTGAATTATGATAATAAATGGAAGGGCAGAACGAAAGGAATAGATTATAATCATCTTGCTTTAAGTAATATTGAGGTCGGTATAGATGCGCTTCAATATCATGCGTCAAAGCTCAAATTGAATGTCCGCCAAATGGCTTTTAAGGAGAGAAGTGGCTTTGATTTACAGAAGTTGTCTGGAGCATTGGCATTAGATTCTACGAAGCTGTATATGCGTCAGGTCAAGATGAGAACATCATCATCCAACTTATTGGCAGATGCTGACATGGATTTGAATAGCTTTGCGAATCAGAATCCAGGTAAGTTGAATTTGACACTTCATGCGTCTTTGGGCAAAAACGATTTGGTAAGATTCATGGGAAGCATTCCTGTGGATGTTCGAAAGCAATGGCCTCGCTCCCCTTTGGTGATAGATGGGAAGGTACAGGGCAACCTTCAACGCATGAATTTCCATGATTTACGGGTGAATTTGCCCTCTGCTCTCAAAGCAAAGGCGACAGGTTATGTTGCCAATCTCAACGACATCGACCACTTGAAAGCTGATGCCATGTTGAATGTGAGCACTGGAAAGCTTGATTTTGTAAAAGCCTTGATGAGTCCAGCAACCCGTAAGCGTGTCACCATTCCGCAAAATATTGACTTCAAAGGACATGTAGCAGTAAATGGGCAGCAATACACTTCTACCTTTAAGGCACAGCAGGGAGGGGGCGTCTTGAATGCCAACGTACATTTGGATGCGTCGAAACAGAGTTATCAAGCGAAGCTTAATGCAAGTCGATTGCCGTTACAACATTTCCTGCCCAATCAAGGTTTACATCCTTTCACGGGGAAAATTGACTTGAAAGGACATGGCTTTGATTTCTTGTCACCTAAGACGAAACTGATTGCCAAAGCTCAAATTGAAAAATTTTCGTATGATAAATATCAGTTGGATGCAACAACTGCCGATGTCACTGTAAAGAATGGGCATGCGAAAGGATTGATACATAGCAATAATTCTTTCATGAGAGGCGACGTTAAGTTTGATGCGTTGACAAGTTCGAGGCATGTGCAAGCCAATCTGCAAACAGACTTGCGGCATCTTGACTTACATCGACTGATGGACGACTCTCTTGTTGTAGGTCTGAAAAGCAAGTTAAACATTTCCACTGACTTCAACAACAACTATCGTATTGCAGGCGATATTGATGACCTCACCATTCTTGATAATGGGCGTCGCTATCATGCTGAACCCATCAATCTGAATGTCTTGACGCAACGAGATACGACAGATGTGAACCTTCAAACAGGAGATTTTCAATTGATGTTACAGAGTGGGTATGGTTATCAACGATTACTTAGCCACAGTAATGGCTTTATGAAGGAAGTGCAGCGACAGCTAAAAGAGAACTTGATTGATGAACCAAAATTGCGAGCCCACTTGCCCAATGCTAATTTTCACCTCCATACAGGTAACAAAAATGTATTGGTCAACTTCATGCGAAAGTATGGTATCGAATTAAATCAAGCCTCGGTAGACTTTTTTTCATCGCCTCATGAGGGCTTAGATGGGCGGTTACTTATTGAAAAACTATTGATTGATAGCATCCAGTTAGATACAGTAAATCTAACGTTGAATTCCAATGACGAAGGTACTACATACGCTGCCCGAATCGAAAACAATGCTTTCAATCCCCAATATGTTTTCAAAGCCATAGCACAAGGCAACTTGAGTGAAAAAGGAACAAGTCTTCGTACAAAATTATTTGATGAACAAGGACGTTTGGGCATCGCATTAGGTCTGTCGGCTGAGTTAGAACCGAATGGAATACGCACCCATTTGGATAGCACCAAGCAAGTTTTAGGTTATAAAGATTTTGATGTTAATCAAGATAACTATTTTTTTATTGGTAAGAATAAGCGTATCTCTGCGCAAATGAGCCTACGCTCGAAAGACGGTACTGGCGTACAGATATTGTCTAACGACGACCATGCAGATGTGTTGCAAGATGTTACGTTCTCTGTACATAAAGTTACTTTGCAAAATATCTTGAGTGCAATTCCTTATGTACCCAACATTGCCGGAACGCTTAATGGTGACTTCCACGTCATTCAAACCAAAGACCAATTGTCTATTTCTTCATCTGTCGGGGTGAAAGATATGTACTATGAGAAGAGTCCAATGGGCAATCTGAGTTCTGAATTTGTATATATGCCTAAGTCTGACGGCTCTCATTTCATCGATGGTGTGCTTTATAGTGAAGGACAAGAAGTAGCGAAGGTGTCCGGTACTTATGGTAAAAGGGATCGTTTAGACGCCAAACTCACCTTGGAACGACTGCCACTTCAGTTGGTAAATGGCTTTATTCCAGACAGGATTATAGGGTTGCGAGGCTATGCAGATGGCGATATCATGCTAACGGGTACGGCTTCGAAGCCTGATATTGATGGTGAGGTGTTCTTGGATTCTTCATATATTTTCAGTGAGCCTTATGGTATTGAGATGCGCTTTGCCAATGACCCAGTTAAGATAGCTCATAGTCAGTTAAAGTTTGAAAACTTTGAGTTGTTTGCCAATAACAATAGTCCTCTGAATATTTATGGAACGTTCGACTTCTCTAATTTGGATAAAATGATGCTCAACATTCGCATGAGAGCCCAAAACTTTGAAATCATTGATGCCAGAGAAAACCCACGTTCAGAAGCCTATGGGAAAGCCTTCGTCGACTTCTTAGGTACGATGCGAGGCCCTGTTGACAACCTTCGTATGCGAGGTGTGCTGAATGTTTTAGGTACAACGGATATGACTTATGTGCTTAGAGACAGTGAATTGTCTACCGACAACCAGTTAGAAGAGCTGGTGAAATTCACCAATTTCAAAGATTCTGTCGTAGAAGTGGTTCAACGTCCTAAACTGAGAGGGTTTGATATGTCCTTAGCTACAACGATTGATGAGGCGGCACACATTGTTTGTATGCTCAATGCTGACCATACCAATTATATAGATTTGCAAGGTGGCGGTGAACTTCGAATGAATTATAATCCTGTAGATAATTTCCAACTGACAGGGCGTTACACACTAAATACAGGAGAAATGAAATACTCCCTGCCTGTCATACCCCTCAAAACGTTCGACATTCAAAACGGTAGTTATATAGAATTTTCGGGCGACCCCATGAATCCAAAGCTTCATATTACTGCTACTGAGGATATCAAGGCAACAGTGAACGAAGGAACTGGAGCGGGTAGAGTGGTGGACTTTGATTGTGGAGTGAAGTTGTCTCAAAACTTAGACAATCCTGGCATCGAATTTATCATCAATGCTCCAAATGATGTTACCATTCAAGACGAACTGAACACCATGACTGTGGAGGGCAGAGGTAAGGTCGCCATCACCATGTTAGTGTCAGGGATGTATCTCACTGACGGCAACATGGCTTCGTTCTCGATGAACAATGCCTTGAGTTCTTATCTCGAATCGCAAATCAATGACATTGCTGGGTCAGCCATGCGTTCCATGGGACTTGACTTGGGAATGAGCATTGACAATAGCACCACTGCCACGGGTGGTACACATACGAATTATAATTTCCGCTTTTCAAAACGCTTGTGGAACAACAGATTACGTGTGATTGTAGGTGGAAAGGTGTCGTCAGGAGAAGAGATAATGGCGGATAGAGATGAGTATTTCTTTGACAACGTGGAACTTGAATACCGTTTGAATCAGAATGCAAGTCAGTATCTCCGCCTGTTTTATAACAACAACACCTACGATTGGTTGGAAGGACTCATCGGCGAATATGGCGTAGGTTTCACATGGCGTCGTAAATTGGCACATTTCAAAGATATCTTTAGGTTCAAGAGTGATAAAAAAGTCTTTGACCCTATACAACCTCAAAAGAAAGATTCTATCCCAAATGAAATACAGAAAATGCAATAATTTTATTCTCTTATGCGCACTTCTATCATTGATAGTTACGGCATGTTCTACCACCAGTGCTATTCCTGATGGTGAACAACTCTTTACGGGACTGAAGAAAATAGAATTTGATGATGCTGAGAAGAGCGAACATGCAGAATATACCAAGTCTGAAATGGAGTCGGTATTGGCAACAGCTCCTACAGGTGCTTTTCTTGGAAGTAGTTATTACCGAACTCCATTCCCTGTAAGACTATGGATATGGAATGCACTGTCTCAAGACACCAGTGCCGTTAGTCGATGGTTAACACGTGCTTTTGGGTCAAGACCCAAACTCTTGAGCCAAGTAAATCCAGCTCTTCGGAAGTCGGTAGGTGAACTCCAATTAAAGAAATTGGGTTATTTCCATGGGAAAGTTGACTATGAGATTGTTCCACAGAACCATCCCAAGAAAGCCAAAGTGGCATATCGTGTCCACATGGGACCGTTGTGGCAATTGGACTCCATTCGATACCTGAACTTTACACCCCATGCAGATAGCTTAATTAGGGCAACACATGAAGATGCGCTTATCAAGAAGGGGAGTCCCTTTAGTGTGCCAGCACTCGAAGCAGAGCGTCAACGTATCAGTCGCTTGTTGCGCAACAATGGCTATTATTATGCCAAACCAACCGATGCGTCTTATTTGGCAGATACCTTACAAGCACCTTGCAAGGTACAGTTGCGTTATCAGCAAGCTGACAGTTTGGATGCAATGGTGAAGCGTCAGTGGTACATTGGTAAGGTGAATGTGAATTTACGGAATGAGTTCACCGAAGAGCTGACCGATTCGCTCCAGCAACGTATCTTTACTTTGCACTATCATGGAAGTAAAGCACCGTTACGTCCTGGAGTGATATATTCTGCTTTGAAGTTGCGTCCGGGGCAGCTTTATCGGCTTTCTAACCAAGAAATGTCGAATGATTACATGCACGCTACAGGACTATTTAATTACAGTAGTTTCAAATTTACGCCCCGAAATCATTCGCCTCTGTGTGACACACTCGATGTAGATATCGATTGTGTTTTCGACAAGCGTTATAGTTTTTATGTCAATGCCAATGCAAAAGGAAAAACATCCAATCGTTTTGGCCCTGAACTGGTGTTGGGTTTCACTAAATTAAATGCCTTCCGAGGTGCAGAGAAGTTAGACATCAATTTGCATGGGTCGTATGAGTGGCAAACAGGACATCATGCAGAAGGCTCCTCGTCTAAAATGAATTCGTACGAATATGGTGGAGATATTTCTGTTATCTTCCCACGAATGTTGACACCGAAGAATCTCTTTTGGACAGCTCAAAGGCGTTCTGTCCGAGATAGCTTGCGAACAGATGAAGGTAGAAGGATAAGAAAACGCCGTTTTTATGGGGTTCCCGTGACGATTTTAAGAATGTCTAATAACATCTTGAATCGTGCAGATTATTTCAAGCGGCATGTCATTTCTGGCGATTTAACCTATCAATTTAACACCTCACCTCAGTCTTATCATGAGTTTAGCCCACTGACGTTGTCCTACGAATACATGACCAGTCAGACAGACTCGTTTAGGGTTCTCTTGGACAAGAATCCATACTTGCAGATTTCTATGCGCGATCAGTTTGTGCCGAAGATGAGTTATTCTTATCAATATACCAGTCCTCGTGGCTATCGTAGTCCGATTGCATGGAAGACCACTGTTAGCGAAGCCGCTAATATTCTCTCTCTTGGGTACATGGCTGTCGGTGAAAAATGGAACCAAAAGAATAAAAAGATGTTCAAAAACCCCTATGCTCAATTTGTCAAAGTAGAAACAGACTTTGTGAAATTGTGGCGTATCGGCGAAAATCATTCATTGGTAGGGCATATCAATGCGGGCGTTGTTTATAGTTATGGCAATGCTACGGAAGCGCCATATTATGAACAATTTTATGTGGGAGGTGCCAACAGTGTTCGTGCTTTCAATGTAAGAAGCATAGGACCGGGGAAGTACAGACCCGAAAATAAGCGCATGTCGTATGTTGAACAGACTGGAGATGTGAAGTTCCAAACCAACCTTGAGTTCCGTCCTCACTTATTTGGTGATATTTATGGAGCCATTTTTTTAGATGCAGGCAATGTTTGGACGTTGCAAAAGTCGGAGCAACGACCCGGTGGGAAACTACGCTGGAAAAGCCTACTTACAGACATGGCGGTAGGAACAGGCTGTGGCATACGTTATGACATGAAGTTATTTGTCATTCGTTTGGATTGGGGTATTGGTATCCATGTGCCTTACCATACAGAGCGCAAAGGCATTTATAACATCCCTTCGTTTAGGGACGGCAACAGTTTTCATCTCGCTATTGGCTATCCATTCTAATATTTTTACGCATTCTCTCTAAATTGTTGACAGAAAAAGGCGTTGAGGTATGAACCCAAAATAGACTGTTTTCTATGGCAAAACAGTCTGTTTTGGTGTGGAAAACAGTCTGTTTTACGCCTTTGACCGATAGCAATAAGGAGACATCTCTCACAAATTAGTTGTCACGGAGCTTTCTAATTATCTGATGAAATGTCTTCATTTGTGCAGGATTTTATTATCTTTGCATGACAAACAAATGCAGTAAACAATAGAATCATTCTACTGTCGATATTCTAACTCTAAAAATTATAAATAATGAAACCTACATTATTATTGCTTGCAGCTGGTATGGGTAGCCGTTATGGCGGTCTGAAACAATTAGACGGCTTAGGACCTAACGGTGAAACGATTATGGATTACTCCATTTATGATGCTATCAAGGCTGGCTTTGGGAAAATCGTTTTTGTGATCAGAAAAGACTTTGAAGACGATTTTAGACAGAAGGTGTTGTCTAAATACGAAGGACATATTCCCGCTGAAGTTTGCTTTCAGGCTATGGACAAGCTGCCAGAAGGCTTCACAGTTCCTGAAGGTCGTCAGAAACCTTGGGGTACTAACCATGCCGTTATGATGGCAAAAGGCTTGATAAATGAACCATTTTGTGTGATTAACTGTGACGACTTCTACAATCGAGATGCCTATATGGTGATGGGAAAATTCCTTTCCGAACTGCCAGAAGGCTCAAAGAATCGATATTCAATGGTGGGCTTCCGTGTTGGTAACACACTCTCTGAAAATGGAACTGTGGCACGTGGCATTTGCTCGAAGAACAATGAAGGACATCTTACAGAGGTAGTAGAGCGTACCGAAATAATGCGTGTGGACGGAAAGGTATGTTATAAGGACGAAGAAGGCAAGTGGGTTGCTGTAGAAGACAATACCCCTGTTTCGATGAATATGTGGGGTTTCACCCCCGATTATTTTGAGTACAGCGACGAATACTTCAAGGAATTCTTGTCTGACGCTAAGAATATGGAGAATTTGAAGGCAGAGTTCTTCATTCCTTTAGTGGTCAACAACTTGATTCATGCGGGCACTGCTACGGTAAAGGTGCTGGATACAACCAGCAAATGGTTTGGTGTGACCTACGCAGCTGACCGTCAGGCTACCGTTGACCGCATTAAAAAGTTAATTGATGAGGGTGTATATCCCAATCGGTTGTTCTAAGTTTTATTAGTGATTGAGTTGTTGGGATTGAAGTTTTCAATGCATTTTTGTGACTAAGTTCACGAAACCAACGTAACTGGTCACATCAAGAATGCAGCCATTGATGAGTATTGTGGCTCGTCAACTAAAAACTTGAAACTCAACAACTCAAAAACACTTTCGTTTATATGAATATTGACATTCTTGCTCCAGCAGCGTTGAAGTTGTTGCAGCAACTAATCTCTGATGCACAACACATTGTTATCTGTGGGCATAAGTCACCAGATGGCGATGCTTTGGGTTCGTCTTTGGCTTGGTGTGATTATTTAACAAATCAATGTGGCAAGCAAGCTACGGTAGTTGTGCCAGACGCTTATCCTGATTTCCTGCAATGGCTTCCTAATAGTCATCGTGTGATTCGGTATGATAAGCATCCTGAAGAAGTAAAGGAATTGTTCGCGAAAGCCAATCTGGTGTTTTGCCTTGACTTCGGCACAACCCATAGAGTGGATGAAATGCAAACAGTGTTAGATGCCTGTACTGCACCACGTGTAATGATAGATCATCATACACAACCCGATATGGAAACGGTACTGTCGTTGTCGGAAACCACCGCTTGCAGTACCAGTGAACTGATTTTTAGGTTGATTTGGCAACTGGGAGGCTTCGAGTTGATGAGTCGTGATTGTGCCATAGCGATATATTGCGGTATGATGACCGATACAGGAGGCTTTACATACAACTCCTCACGCCCCGAAATCTTCTTTATTATCAGTCAGTTGTTGACAAAAGGCTTTGACAAAGATAAGATATATCGCAACGTATTCAATAACTACAGCCAGTGGGCTATACGTCTTCGGGGCTATATCATGTTTCAGAAATTGAACGTGTTTGACGATTATCATGCATCTTATTTTGCCATTTCACGACAAGATATGCGTGATTTTCATTTCATCAAGGGCGATGCCGAAGGCTTGGTGAACATGCCTCTTTCGATAAAAGGAATGAAATTGTCTATTTCTCTACGCGAAGACGACCGTCGAGAGCAGTTGGTGTGGGTGAGTTTACGCTCGGTAGACGACTTTCCATGTAATGAGATGGCAGCACTTTATTTTAATGGAGGTGGGCATGTCAATGCCAGTGGCGGGCGTTTACATTGCTCGTTAAGTGAGGCAGAAGAAGTGGTGAGACAAGCGATTACGCATTTTGAGGATTTATTGAAACGTTAGTCAAGTGCCTGAAGCGTGCTTTTCACACCGTCAATATTCCTTAAAAGGAAAGCGTATTCCTTTGTCCTTTTGTCGAGTTTGCTTATATTTGCACATTAATAATAGATGATTAAATCATGAAGAAAATAGTTTTTTCCCTCATAACCATTCTTTCCGTTTGCTTTTTTGCATCATGTAGAGACCGCCAAACCTATGCAGACCAAAAAGAAGCAGAGCGCAGTGCCATCAATAAGTTTATTGCTGATTCGGCTGTAAAGGTGATTTCAGAAACGACATTTGCCTCACAAGATTATACTACAAATGTAGCGCAAAATGAGTATGTGCTGTTGAGTAGTACTGGTGTGTATATGCAAATTCAGCGCAAAGGAACGGGTGAGAAAATTAAGAATGGTGAGACAGCGAATGTGTTGTGTCGCTTTACAGAACGAAATCTGATGACAGATTCTGTTCAACTATCCAACCAAGGTCCCTATTATTCAGCGATTGTAGATAAGATGATGGTGCGTAATACCAGCGGAACCTTTACCGCATCTTTTGTAAAAGGCGAGAGTTTGATGGCTTTAGCTTATCGTAGCACAGAAGTTCCATCAGGGTTATTAGTTCCGTTTTCGTACATTCGTTTGGGAAGACCAGCACATGAGGGTGACGAGATTGCACGCGTACGCCTAATCGTGCCGCACTCCAGTAACCATTCGTATGCACGACAAAGTGTATATCCTTGTCTATACGACATTACCTACCAGCGAGGTAAGTAACGCGTGTAGCGGGTGTCTTAAAGCGTAAAAGTTTACTCTAAAATATAAAAACCATGACATTAATTAAGTCTATTTCTGGTATTCGAGGAACGATTGGAGGACGTTCTGGCGACACGCTGAACCCTTTGGACATCGTTAAGTTTACATCTGCTTACGCAACTTTCATACGTCGGAGCGGAAAGTCGAATAGCCAAACAATTGTAGTAGGACGTGATGCACGCATTTCGGGTGAGATGGTGAAGAACATTGTGTGTGGAACATTAATGGGAATGGGCTATGACGTTATCAATATAGGATTGGCAACGACGCCAACTACCGAGCTTGCAGTAAGAATGTCTCAAGCGGCAGGAGGAATTATCATCACCGCAAGTCATAACCCAAGACAGTGGAATGCGCTGAAACTACTTAACCATGAGGGTGAATTCTTAACCAAGACTAACGGCAACGAGGTGTTGGATATTGCTGAAAAAGAAGATTTTGAATACGCTGATGTTGACCATTTGGGTAAGTACACAGAAGATAATTCTTATGATCAGCGGCATATTGATGATGTTTTAGGACTCAAACTCGTAGATTTGCCTGCTATCAAAAATGCAAAGTTCAATGTAGTGGTTGATAGTATCAACAGCGTAGGTGGCATCATTCTGCCTAAGCTATTGGATGCACTGGGTGTTCAGTACACGTTTCTTAACGGTGAACCCACGGGTGATTTTGCGCACAATCCAGAGCCATTGGCTAAAAACCTTGGTGGTATCATGAGCGAGATGGCAAGCGGGAAATACGACTTAGGTATCGTAGTGGACCCCGATGTTGACCGTTTGGCATTTATTTGCGAAGACGGAACCATGTTTGGTGAGGAATACACGCTGGTGAGTGTGGCAGACTATGTGTTGAGTCATACCCCCGGTAACACGGTTTCTAACTTGAGTTCTACACGTGCATTGCGTGATGTTACAGAGAAACATGGCGGTAAATACGTTGCTTCTGCGGTTGGAGAAGTGAATGTAACCACTAAGATGAAAGAGGTTAATGCTGTTATTGGTGGTGAAGGCAATGGGGGAGTGATATATCCTGAAAGCCATTATGGTAGAGATGCCTTGGTGGGCATTGCTTTGTTCTTGTCTTCTTTGGCACATAAAGGTTGCAAAGTGAGTGAGCTTCGCAAGTCTTATCCCAACTATTTCATGGCAAAGAATCGCATAGATTTAACGCCAGAAACTGACATCAGTGCTGTTCTTGATCGTATCAAAGAAATTTATGCCAATGAGAAAGTGACGGATATTGACGGTGTCAAGATTGATTTCGCTGACAAGTGGGTTCACTTGAGAGCCAGCAATACCGAGCCTATCATTCGTGTTTACAGTGAGGCAGCAACGCAAGAAGAGGCAGAAGCATTGGGACAAAAGCTCATGAACATTGTATATGAGATGCAATAAGGATTAAGATTTTGCACTCATTCTAACCGAAAACGTACACAAAAGCACCAGCGTCATACTATTGCACTGGTGCTTTTGCTCTTCTTATTCTATTGTTCATCCCCCTTTTCTGACCTTTTCTTCTAAATGATTTGGTTGTTATTCGTTGTCAATGGTGGGTAAGTAGCCATCTAAGAGCAAAGAAAAATTAGTGCGATAAGCGGCTACCATCGCATCATGTTCTGCCTTTTGGAAACACCTTTCAAACACTTTCGTTTGACTAAATGCAGGATATATTTCTTCATAATGCTCTAACAAAGCCTCTTTCACCTGTCGCTTGTTGGACCTATCTACGTGCTGTTTGGTAAGTATTTCAAGCGCATAGTGGTGAAAAAAGATGGCAACCTCCTTTTCAATCGTAGTGAGTGGTATTTCTTGTGACATGGTGTAGTGTGTTTTATTCTTTGTTTTTGTTCTTTGATAACGATGCAATGGCTCGAATATTACGCATCAGTCCTTCGTATTTGGCACGCTTTACCGCACTTTTTTTGAAGAGTTTTTGGTAGTTCTCCACAGATAAATTCATCCATTTGTCTCGTGTCATTTCTAAAAGTTCCGTCTTTGGCTGCAATTCTGGCGTGTCATTAGGTTTTGAAAAGCGATTCCATGGGCATGCTCGTAAGCATCTATCGCAGCCATAAAGCATGTCACCCATATCCTTAGCTACACCCTCTGCCAGTTCTCCTCGGTTCTCTATGGTCTGGTAGGATAAACATTTGTTGGCATCTAAAGATGAATCTAACTGAATTGCTCCCGACGGACAAGCCTCAATGCAAGCACGACAATTACCGCAATGGCTTTCCATGGGTGTGTCAAAGGATAGCTCAATATCAAGGAAAAGCTCCCCTAAAAAGAACATACTCCCAGCTTTTGGAACAATGAGTTGATGATGTTTCCCCAACCAACCCAATCCTGCTTGCACAGCCCAATAACGCTCTAATATGGGTGCAGAGTCACAAAACACGCGATAATGAATAGCATCACCGTCGTTGGTTGGATTATTGGGTGGGGTTATCTCATGAAATCCGAAATGTTGAGCAAGCTGTCTTAGCTTATTCTTAACAATATAATGATAATCTTGCCCATAAGCATAAGCTGCCAATTGCCATTCTTTTTCGGGCATGAATTGCGCAGGAGCGTAGTTAAGTGCAACACATACAATGCTTTTCACGCCGTCCATGAGCATTCGAGGGTCTAATCTCTTTTCGATGTTGTTGCGCATATAGTCCATACTTGCGCACTTTTCTTCTGCAATCCACTGCTTATACTGCGTGGCAGTCCATTCATCAACGGCTTTAGCTTGTGCAATTCCACATTTTGTAAAGTCCAATTTTAGCGCTTCTTGTTTTATCTCAGTCGAAAGTTTTGAATTCATATCCTTGTTCTTTCAACCACTTTAGCGCTTCTGGTAGTGCATACTTTAGTTTGTCGATGCTTTTCATAGAATCGTGGAAGGTAATGATTGACCCATTTCGAGCATAACGTTTAACGTTCTTAAGCACGTCTTCAGGTGTCATCCATTTAGAATAATCGCGCGTTACTAAGTCCCACATCACAATCTTATAACGCTTCGATAGCCACCAATATACCGACCATCGCATCCATCCATGCGGTGGACGAAACAGGTGTGCATGTATTAATTCGTTCGCTTTCTCTGTATTGATGCCGTAAGTTAATGCCCAATGTTTGAGCGACCCCATGTGGTTAAAGGTGTGATTGCCTACTTGGTGTCCCTCTTCAACGATGCGATTGTACAAATCATGATACCGCAAAACATTCTCACCTACCATAAAGAAAGTTGCTTTGACATTATATTGGGCGAGCGTATCTAATATAAAAGGTGTTGATTCTGGCACAGGACCGTCATCGAAGGTAAGATAAACCGCATGTACTTTCTTATCCATTCGCCACAATGCATTGGGATATAACCAGCGAAGCCATTTTGCAGGTTGCTCAATAAACATAAATGGATGTTTCTTTTTAACTATTAAAAAAGTGCCGAAAGTTTACTACAAACGGCTTTGTAGAACTTTCGGCAGCTTTAATTGTTATCTTTATTCAAGGGGTTTCCCACCCTTTTGAGCATAGATGGTGTAGAATCTGTTCAATTCATCCACCTGTTTTTTAGCCAAATTCTTATCGAATAATGAAGTTACCTTGTTCACTTCCATCATCAATTGGAAGTAGAGCAGGCACTGATTTTGTGATGCCATGAACCTAAAGTCATCGAGACTGAGATACCATTGTGCGTATTGCTTGTTGTTTTTCCACACCTTTTGACAGATATCCTTTGCTTTCGCTGTTTGTCCTAACAGTGCATAAGCTCGAGCAATCTCAATAGAACCACTCTTCCAGCTATGTGGTACATTGTATTCTGGAAGTACTTTCTCTGCTTTAGCCAATGCCTTTTTGGCTTGCTCTGTCTTTCCTTCTTTCAACAACTCGGTTACTAATTGAGCAAATAAACGACGATGAGTCGTACACATACCCATGGTTGTCTCGTCTATGTATAGTCCGCGCTTCTCTAAACCACCAAACTTATACCTGTTCATCAAGTTGTTGTACGTCTTTTCTGTATCAAAGTTCTTAACGCCAGGCTTGTTAGTGGTGAAAGGTGTGATGCGATTTGCCAAACCTTCACATACAAAGTTGTCGCCCAAGTTCATATAATTATCGGCTCCAACTGTCATAGCAATATAGATTGGACGCACCCATCCGCACTCGGCAATCATCTCCAGCATCATCATGTCTTGCTTGTACAAGGCACGCTTACCTGCCAGTGAGATCACCATCTTATCGGGAATGGTGTCCGAAGCCATCATCATTCCGCTCTTCTTCACGGCTTCTTTGTCTATCGTTACATAAACAGTGTCGGTAGGAATCACTTGTCTGTCCGCATCTTTCGAGCGCATCCAGTACTTGATGATGTTCTTCAATTCGAATGGTTCTTCACCAAATTGCTTTTTCGCCTCTTCAGGATATTGACGATAGTACTCCTTCAATTCGTTTTTCAAAGACGGTTGAATCGCTACAGCCTCATTCGTTCCAGAGCAATAGTCAAGTCTTGGCCAGGTGATAGGCACCGCAGGAGAGTCGTAAGCCGGTCGCTTCATCTGGTCAATATACCAATCGGTCTGTAAATAAGAGAGGTTACAAACTCTTGCATCGGTGCGCACACCCTCCACATCTTGGTTGTACCAGAGCGGGAATGTGTCGTTATCGCCATTGGTAAAGATAATAGGATTGCCTTTATCTTGTAGCGTCATGAGGTAGTTTTGACCGAAGTCACGACAAGTATAACGATTACTTCGGTCGTGATCATCCCAGTTTTGGCTTGCCATTTGTATCGGTACAAGGAGACATGCCACAGCGGCTACGCTTGCAATCAGTGTCTCGTTGAGCTTCAAATACTTCTTCAGCAAGTCGACAATAGCAGCAACACCAATGCCGCACCAAATGGCAAATGCGTAGAACGAACCTGCATAAGCATAATCACGCTCACGAGGTTGCATAGGCGTTTGGTTGAGGTAGATAACGATAGCGAGTCCTGTCATGAAGAAAAGGAAGAACACTACCCAGAACTGGCGAATGCCTCGTTTTCCACGCCATGCTTGCCAAAACAAGCCAATGACACCCAATAGCAGGGGCAGCATGTAATACACGTTGTGTCCTTTGTCGTTCTTCAGCTCGTCAGGCAACTTACTTTGGTCGCCAAGTCGCGGGTTGTCAATGAAAGGAATGCCAGATATCCAGTTGCCATGTTCCAACTCACCGTTGCCTTGCATTCCATTTTGACGTCCTGAGAAGTTCCACATGAAGTATCGCCAATACATAAAGTTGCATTGATAGCTTAGGAAGAAGCGGAGATTTTCCATCTGTGATGGTACTTTCACCATGATACTCTCGCCACATCTGTCGTAAGGAACCTGTGTACCCTCTACACCTCCTAACCAACTTTCGTAGGCTTGTGCATGCAAGCTACTGTACATACGTGGGAAGAGCATGTTTTGCGCATAATTGTATTTCGAATTATGGGTCACTACAAAGTACGAGTCTTTTTCGTCTTTGCTCGCTTTTTCCTTGCGTGCATATACGGGTGCTCCCTCGTTCATGCTGGGTATGCACTGATTTCCTTGCACATCAAGCTTTACCTGAGAAGTATATGCCTGTCCGTAGAACAGCGGATGGTCGCCATACTGGTCTCTACTTAAGTATTTGCCCAATGTAAAGATGTCTTCTGGTGAGTTCTGATCCATCGGTGGATTGGCTGCAGAACGGATGACAATGAGGGCATAACTTGAATATCCTATCATTAACATCAGTAGTCCTAACAAGATAGTATTCTTGATGCGGGCACTGATGAGTGGGATTTTCTTCTTCTCTACGTGTTGCGTATAGTTGAGGGCATACCATAAAATAGCCAACACTACGACACCAATGCCTACGGCTTTCCAACCATATCCATAGAAGGGAATACCCAATAAGGCTACGGAAAGCAGGAAAGCTATGTTCATTCGCTTGATATGCTGGTCTACATAAGTCTCATAAATCGCCCAAACAACAGTGGAAACGAGTAGCAAGATGTAGACGATAACACCTGTGTTAAATGGCATACCTAATGTGTTCACAAAAAACAACTCGAACCATCCGCCCACGGTAATGATACCGGGAACGACACCATACAACACTGCCGCTACCACTGCAAACGAGATCATCAGCGCCACTATGGAGCCTTTTGCTTCGATATTTGGGAACTTGCGGTACACAAATACCAACACAATGGCTGGAATGCACAATAAGTTGAGCAGATGGACACCAATAGAAAGTCCCGTCATATAGGTGATGAGCAGCAGCCAACGGTCGCTGTGAGGTTCGTCAGCATGCTCTTCCCATTTCAAAATGAGCCAGAACACAACCGCTGTAAATGCCGATGAGTAGGCATATACCTCACCTTCGACAGCCGAGAACCACGCCGTGTCACAGAAACAATAAATCAGTGCACCCACCATTCCAGAGGCTTCTATGGTGATAAGTTTGCCCAAAGTGAGTTCGCTCCAATCTTTCAAGATAAGTTTGCGTGTCAGGTGGGTAATCGTCCAAAACAAGAAAAGCACCCCAACAGCACCCAACAGCGCACTCATGATGTTGATCATGAGCGCCACTTTCGATGGGTCGCTCACAAACTGCGAGAAAAGATTGGCGGTGAGCATGAAGAATGGTGCCCCTGGAGGGTGTCCTACTTCTAATTTATACCCTGTTGAGATGAACTCAGGACAGTCCCAAAAACTGGCTGTCGGCTCTACTGTAAGGCAATAGGTAATGGCAGCTATCATGAAAGCTATCCAACCTACCACATTGTCTACTAATCTATATTTTTTCATTGATAGATAAATGAATAATTAATTGCTCATTTCTAATTTCACTATTTTGGGTGGACGATTCCGGTGAAAAGCCTCACCATTAAGCGTACCACAAGACATTAAAAATAGTATTTTGCAAAGGTAAACAAATTCTATTGAATTATCGTTTTTACGATTGCTAAAAAGTATTGAATTCAATGAAAAGTATGAGAAAATCTATTTTGTATAAATTTTTTATTCACGACTTTGCGATTTTGATGCGAAATACTTGGCATATTTCTAATCGTCCACCACTTTTTCTGAAATATGCGAGAAATATAAAGTGTTTATAATCAATAAGATAAGCTTTTACACGTACCCCTTAACTTCCTTAGAGCATTACTTTAATGCCGCTAACCCATTACTTTTGTTAGCTTGTCTCCATGCTTTAAGCACATTGAAGCATTGTTCCAGTGTGCTTAACTCAATGCTTTAGTCTCGTGAAGTGTTATTTTCGAGGGGTATAAAGCCTTTTCTTAGCCTTATTTTTCTCTATTTCGTGTTTTTCAAATGTAAAAGAAAAATCAAAATAAGCCCTTGCTTTGTCAATATATTTCACAAAAGATGAGCCGTAATTTGCGCATTCTTACGCTCTCAATTCCTATGGTTTGCTGTTTTTATAGGCGATAGTTTCTTGTTTGTTGGGAATGCAGTGAAGAGAATCAAAAATGCTGTTGTTCTTCACAAATGGATTCACTTTGTTGCCAATCATAGCAGAAAAGCACTTTTTTGTACGCCTCGCAAGTGCTTTTCAAGACGTCTTCATGCTAACCGTTCACCCCTTTTCAGAAAAATAATCGAAAACAATGTTTTTGTTTTCCAGATAAAGTTGTATATTTGTATCATATAGGCAGTCTGTTGACTGTTTGCTAAAAAAGCGGATGCCGTGAAGGTTTGATTCGGGCGGCATGGGTTTTTAGTAGCATACTATTGATGAAGTAACCATAAATTTAACAAGATGAAAATGCAAAACAAGACAGACATAGGTATGATAGGATTGGCGGTGATGGGTGAAAACTTAGCCATCAACATGGCCAATCATGGGTGGCAAGTGTCGGTGTATAACCGTACCGTTCCTGGAATAGAAGAGGGAGTGGTAGAGCGATTTATGCAAGGACGTGGCAAAGGTAAGTCCATTCAGGGTTACACAGACATCAAGGCATTTGTGGAGTCATTAGCTACTCCTCGCAAAATAATGATGATGGTGCGGGCAGGGAAACCTGTTGACGACGTTATCAACCAACTGTTTCCCTATTTATCACCCGGAGATATTTTGATAGATGGAGGTAATTCCAATTATTTAGATACCAATCGGCGTGTCAGTTTGTGCGAAGAAAAGGGCTTCTTCTTTATCGGAACAGGTGTTTCTGGTGGTGAAGAGGGGGCATTACACGGCGCTTCTATGATGCCAGGAGGTTCGCATGCTGCTTGGGAAGCAGTGAAACCCATCTTACAAAGCATTGCAGCCAAGGCGTCGGACGGCACTCCTTGCTGTCAATGGGTGGGCCCTCAAGGTGCGGGGCACTTTGTGAAAATGATTCATAATGGCATTGAATATGGCGATATGCAGCTTATCTCTGAAGCCTATTGGACAATGAAACACATCGGAGGAATGACAAATGAAGAGATGTCTGATGTGTTTACGGCATGGAACCAAGACAAGTTACATAGTTATTTGGTGGAGATAACGGCTGATATTCTGAGACATCAAGAGCCTAATGGAGATTATCTGATAGACCATATTTTGGATGCCGCAGGACAGAAGGGTACTGGTAAGTGGTCGGTTGTCAACGCAATGGACTTAGGAATGCCATTAGGACTCATCGGAACAGCGGTGTTTGAGCGCAGTTTGTCTGCTCAGAAGGAAATGCGTGTACAAGCTGCTCGCCAGTTTTCACCGACAGTTCAGCCCCTCGATATTCCACGAACGCAGTTGTTGCAAGAAATCTTTTCTGCCTTATATGCTTCCAAATTGGTGAGTTATGCGCAAGGGTTTGCCGTCTTGGAAGCTGCATCCCAGACATTTGATTGGCACCTTGATATGGCATCTATTGCACGGATGTGGCGTGGGGGCTGCATTATCAGGAGCTCATTCCTCAACGATATTGCCCGTGCCTATGAGCAAGAGGATAAGCCGAAGCATCTGCTGTTGGCACCGTATTTCGCTCAAGAAATAGCTACCTTGTTAACAGACTGGAAGCAACTCGTCATTCATGTCATTCAGGCAGGCATCTCAGCACCTGCATTCTCGTCGGCTCTTCATTATTTTTATTCGCTTACATCAGAAAATTTGCCTGCCAATATGATACAGGCTCAACGCGATTATTTTGGTGCGCACACCTTTGAGCGAAAGGATTGTGAACGAGGAAAGTTCTTCCATGAAGACTGGACGGGGCATGGAGGTAAAACCAAGTCGGGAACATATAACGTTTGATTACTTAGAATAAAAGTATGAACAAAAACATGATGAACCACTTTGCTATGATTATATTTGGCGCTTCGGGCGATTTGACCAAGCGCAAATTGATACCAGCACTCTATACATTGTATAAGGAACAACGCCTTACAGGTAATTTCTCTATTCTCGGGGTGTCCAGAACCAAATACGATGATCAGTCATTTCAAACCTATATGTGGGAAGAAATGCAGCACTTTATCAAAAAAGAACTGCAGGACGAGCATTTGATGCAGGAGTTTGTGACACATTTGCACTATCTTCCCATGGACCCTGCAAAGGATGAAGGATACGAAAGACTGAAGGAAAAATTGGTAGCGTTGACTAAAACCGATCAACCTGACAACCTGTTGTATTACTTGTCAACACCGCCATCCCTTTATGGAGTAATACCTAAGCATCTTAAGGCAGCAAAACTGAATACCAAAGGCTCGCGCATCATTGTGGAAAAACCATTTGGGTACAGTTTGGAGTCAGCTCAAGCGCTGAATGCTATCTACGCTTCAGCGTTCAAAGAGCAACAGGTGTATCGTATTGATCACTTCTTAGGAAAGGAGACTGCACAGAATATTTTGGCGTTTAGATTTGCCAATGGAATTTTTGAACCGTTGTGGAACAGAAATTATGTAAATTATGTAGAGGTGACCGCCGTTGAGAATTTAGGCATTGAAAACCGTGGAGGCTACTACGATTCGTCTGGGGCTTTGCGCGATATGGTGCAAAATCATCTGATTCAATTGGTAGCATTAACTGCAATGGAACCTCCTTTGTATTTCGATGAAAATAACTTTAGAAATGAAGTCGTCAAGGTTTACAATTCTTTGAAGCCCCTTACAAAGGTAGATTTCGATGAACATGTGGTGCGTGGACAATACACTGTTTCTGGAGATAAGAAGGGCTATCGGGAGGAAAAGAACATAGCACCTGGGTCACGCACAGAAACTTATATTGCCATGCGTTTGAACATAGACAATTGGCGATGGAGTGGAGTACCTTTTTATATCAGGACTGGAAAGCAAATGCCAACCAAGGTTACGGAAATTGTGGTTCACTTTAAGGAGACACCTCATCAGATGTTTACACGAACAGATGGCACTCATCCCCGTCCTAACAAACTCATTCTGCGCATACAGCCTAATGAGGGCATGGTTCTAAATATTGGAATGAAAGTCCCTGGTGCAGGCTTTGATGTGAAAGAAGTTTCTATGAATTTCACTTATGACCAGTTAGGAGGAGCTCCAGTCATGGATGCCTATGCCCGACTGATAGATGATTGTATTCAAGGCGACCCCACATTGTTTACTCGAAGTGATGCTGTAGAAGCATCATGGAGATTTTTTGACCCTATCTTAAAATATTGGAATGAGACCTTAGAGGCACCTTTGTATGGCTATCCTGCAGGAACTTGGGGACCTTTAGAGAGTGATAAGTTGATGAGTGACCATGCTGCAGAATGGACGAATCCATGTAAAAATTTAACGAACACAGATTTATATTGCGAATTATGATTACAAACGTATTTCCAAACCCAACAGAAGCGGCTCGTGCACACGTAGAACGTATACTCAATCTAATCAAGGCAGAAGATCAAAACGAATATCATATAGCCCTCAGTGGCGGTAGTACACCTGCGCTCATGTTTGATCTTTGGGCAAAAGAGTACTCGCATCTTACGCCTTGGAAGAAGCTACGATTCTACTGGGTCGATGAGCGTTGTGTGGCACCTGATGATGCTGAGAGCAATTATGGTATGGCATATCAGCACTTACTCAGTAAGGTGCCTGTTCCAGCATCGCACATCTATAGAATTGATGGCGAGAATGAGCCAGAAAAAGAGTGTAAGAGATATTCGGAACTGGTCAGTAAGAAGACGCCTCTTGAAGACGGACTGCCCGTCTTTGACATTGTGTTATTGGGTGCAGGAGATGATGGACATACTTCTTCTATCTTTCCAGGACAGGAACACCTGCTGACTACTTCGGAAATTTATGCGGTAGGTGTTCATCCTGAATCAGGACAAAAACGAATCGCTCTCACTGGAAAACCCATAATGAATGCCAAGCATGTGATATTTTTTGTTACAGGAGAAAAGAAAAAATCGGTAGTCTTGGCTATCAAAGGTGTGGGCAATAATGGTCCTGCTGCTTATGTCGCACATCACGCAAAGCATGCTGTTGAAATCTTCACAGATAATGCTGCAGCGGATGAAGGATAGGCTTTGAGTGGGTGGCACAAAGGGTGCGCTCACTTCAAGTCGTCTGTGCTGTCTGCTGTGGCAATGCAGTAAGGCGGTGAATGCTTTTTTCTATGACTTAAAGTTGGTGCGGCAATCCTTGGTTAGAGTGACTTGTGCCAGCTCTCATCTAATAGCGAATGTTGATGAAAACAGCCCTGCAAATCCTCTGCTGAAAGGTCGGAAGCCACGTGATAATCGAGCTTTCGGTTGACATAAGCTATATGTTGAGCATTCTGTAGCACGGCTCCAATGTCATGGCTCACTAAGAGAATGGCGCAATGGCGATGAATCTGATGTAGCATCTCGTACATTTGCGTTTGGAAATGCCGATCAATGTAGGTGTTAGGTTCGTCTAAAACTAAAACTGTGGGATGAGAGACAATGGCTCGTGCTAAGAGAACACGCTGTAACTGTCCACCGCTCAAGGTTCCAATCGCACGGTTGCGAAGCTCGGAAAGCTGCATCTTTTCTAAGGTTTCGCTCACCATGAGGTGATGTTTGGCGGTAAAGGGATGAAACAATTTCTTTTGGTTGCTTAAGCCAGATAGCACTACTTCTTCTACAGAGATGGGGAAATCAGGGTCGATGGCATTGTATTGCGGCAGATAGCCCATTGTCAAGTGCTTAACAGGTTTTCCTTCTTTATAAAACAAAAGTTGTCCTTTCATTGGCTTTTTAAGTCCGAGAATCAATCGTATCAATGTTGTTTTTCCCCCTCCGTTAGGCCCAATGATACCTAAGAAGTCGTGTTCATCAATGGTTAAGTTGATATTTTTGAGAACGACTTTCTTGTCATAAGCTGCAAATACGTTATTTAATTGAATAATGGGTTGCATTACACTATTTGATTTTTGAGGTAATGAGTAACATTTGTTCGTGCCAATGCGCACTCAAAGGGTTGATGGTTGTCGTGTCTACTCCCATTGATTTACTGATGAGTAGTGTTTGGCGAGAGGCAAATTCCTTTTGTATAAAAAAGGTCTTTACATGGAGTGCCTTTGCTGTCTGAAGAGTCTCTTTTAGCTGTGATGCGCTTGGTTCTCTGCCATTTATTTCTATTGGAATTTGTTGTAACTGATAGTCGTGTGCGAAATAGGTGAGGGCAGGGTGGTAAATGAGGAATGCTCGGGAGGTTTTCTTAGCTAATAACTGGCGGATTTGTTGATCGGTGGTATCAATCTTTTGAAGGAGTTTATCTAAATTCTCTTGATAATAACCACTGTTTTTCTTGTCAATCTTCGCCAAAGCTTGATAAATATTTCGAGCAATTTGAATGGCATTTTTGGTACTCATCCATGTATGTGGATCGCTGACATTTTGCCCTGTCTTCACGGGTTCAATGCCATTAGAGGAGTCTATGATGAGGGTATGCGGAGCATTCTGTTTCAGTTTGGACATCCAAATACGTTCAAATCCAATATTCCCCACCTTAATATATAAGTCACTATTCGCCAATTGAATCATTTGTTGCGGTGTTGGTTCGTACGTTTCGGGGTTTCCACCCTTCGGAACCATTGTGTTGACTTCAAAATAATCGCCAGCTATCTGTTCTGTGAAATAGCGTAAAGGTTCTATGGTCACTGTGATTTGCCGTGCCCTATATTGAGGTGCATTTTCACAGGCAACGAGCGTCAGTAGTAAAATGCCTATCCCTATAATCTTATTCATTTGTTATTCGATGATTGATGTTTATAAAACTAAATTCATACTATAGATAATGAGCAAATACCTCATTACCTTTCCTACCGTGAAAGCTAAGGTGGTGAGCCAAATATTGGATCTTACCAAGCCTAAAACAATAGCGATGGCACTGCCTAAGATAGGAAGGAAGGCAAAAAATCCCATCCAAACGCCATACCTACTTATCAACTTTTGTGCTTTTTCCAGCTTTTTAGGTTTCACATGTAGATACTTTTCTATCCAGTCGAAGCGTCCCAACGTACCAATGTAATAATTGAGAAGGGAGCCAAGGACATTGCCTATCGTTCCATAGATGATGAGAGGAAGCGTGTTAACTCCAGCTGCCATTAACCCCATCATGACGGCTTCGCTACTGAAAGGCAATACCGAACCAGCTAAGAAAGAGGCGAGAAACATGCCCCAACAACCATACTGTACAAGTAAATCTATGAATGCATCCATATTTGATACGCTGTGATGATGAGGGTAAGGGTGACGATAACCAAACTGGTTATAGCGGATAGTCGTGAACCTGAAAAGGTTAAATAGTGCCCAATGAATGGAGCAACACTTACAATGAGCATGGGAAGCAAGTATGGATAATGCACAGGTTGCAAAATAATGAAAGCTATTGTGCTTATCATCATCAACGCAAAGGAAGCAAACAGTAGGCGAATCCGTATTTTTTCTTTTGAGCTATTGGTGATGAAGTAAAGAAATCCTATGATGCCAAGAATGCTTATGAAACCGAAGGTTATCAGTTCTATATGGGTAAGTTCGTTCAGATGGGCAAGTGTTCCAAACGTACAAAGTTGCTTGAAATGGTCGAGAAGAAGTTCAAAGCTACCTTGATAGATATAATACCCACTCAAAAACCAGTAGGGAGTGATGACGCCAATGAGGGAAGCAAAGAATGTTCGCCAACTCATCCCTACGATGTAAAACCGCAATGCAAGCCACCAAAGCGGCAAAAGGAATATAGCTTGGACGAACCAAACGCTGGCTAATCCAATGAAAAAGAATGCATTGAACACGCTGCCAATCGCCATTTTGTTTTGATAAGCTTTGAATAAATAGAGGTAAGTCAATGCCATACAGAGTTGGATAATACCACTTTCAATATCAAAAAATAGCGGTAAGGTACTCGCACTCATGATTAAGAACGAACAAGATAGCATTCTACTATATGTTCGTATCAGCGCATGTTGGTTGTTAAGCTCTGCCATTACAACGGTGGTAACGAGCATGAGGATAAATGGAACCCACAGCTGATGTTGAAAGAGTCCGCCAAATAGCCAAATCCCACATGCGTAAACAATCGTAAGTGGGAATGCATAACGGCTACAAGCTATCTTGTGTTGTAATCTGTTTGCCATGAATAAAACCAATCTACCTTATTTCCATATCTGCAAGTTGATGCATTGTGCGTTTTTCACACCGCATGATTGTTAGCTTGCATACCTATCTTTCAGCGAAAAGACGTTTTTGCTTGACACCTTCCTTGTCTCTGTTTGTGTGCAAAATCTTGCCTTCTTATATATCTTGCCCAATATCTTTTCTAAAGTATTTATCTTGAAATTGAATCTTTTGGGCTATTTCAAAACTCTTTTTTAGCGCATCTTCTTTATTTTTACCATAGGAGGTAACTGCCAAAACTCGCCCACCTGCAGTTACAATTTGATTGTTCTCTCGTTTTGTCCCACTATGAAAAACGATGCTGTCTCCTGTTTCTTCAAGCCCAGAGATAGGATATCCTTTTACATATTTTTGTGGATAACCCCCGCTAACGAGCATGATACAAATGGCAGCTCGTTTGTCAAAGGTGACAACACGCTTGTCTAAATTGCCTTCCGCAATGCCCTCAAACAAATCGACAAGGTCGCTTTCAAGTCTCAGCATGACGCTTTCTGTCTCCGGATCGCCCATTCTACAGTTGTATTCTATCACCATGGGTTCGCCTTTCACATTGATTAAGCCAAAGAAAATAAAGCCTTTGTAGTCGATACCTTCTTCAGATAGTCCCTTTATCGTTGGCTGAATGATTCGTTCCTCCACCTTCTTCATCCAGTCTTTATCTGCAAATGGGACCGGTGAGACGCTGCCCATGCCGCCTGTATTCAGTCCGGTATCGCCTTCACCAATGCGCTTGTAATCCTTTGCTTCTGGCAAGATTTGATAATGTTTGCCATCAGTTAAGACGAAAACAGAGCACTCTATTCCACTTAGATATTCCTCTATGACGACTCGTGCCGATGCTTTTCCGAACATACCCCCTAACATTTCCTTTAATTCTCGCTGTGCTTCAGCCAACGTAGGGAGTATTAAAACGCCCTTACCAGCACATAGTCCGTCGGCTTTCAACACGTATGGAGCCTCTAAAGTCTCCAAGAAACGAAGTCCTTCATCTAAAGTCTCACCCGTAAAGGTGTGGTATCGGGCAGTTGGAATATGGTGGCGTTGCATGAAAGCCTTGGCAAAATCCTTGCTACCTTCCAGTTTTGCACCTTCTTTCGATGGACCTATGACCACGGTGTCTTTGGTTCGAGAGTCATTTTTCAACGCATCGTAGATACCATTCACAAGTGGATCTTCGGGTCCTACGACCACCATGTCAATCTGTTGGGTGCATATAAAGTCTTTGATGGCATCGAAATCGTTCACCTGAATGTCAACGTTGGTGCCTACCTCACTTGTTCCAGCGTTGCCGGGAGCGATGAACAGTTGGGTCACTCGTTTGCTTTGTGCTATTTTCCAGCCCAAGGCGTGTTCTCTTCCGCCACTACCTAATAATAATATCTTCATGCGTATGTTTCCTTTTTTATTTCAGATAATCTTCAAAGTACTGTGTAATCCGTTCGTGGAGGTGAACACTTTGGTGTCCTCTCATATTGTGTGGTTCACCCGGATAGACAAAGAAATCGGGTTGAGTGCCTTGTTTGATACACTCAGCAATGAACGACAAGCAGTGTTGCGGCACTACCGTTTTGTCGTTAGTGCCTTGAATAATTTGTAATTTTCCTTTCAAATTCTTGGCTTGTGGTATCAAGGAAGTCTTGCTGTAGCCCTCTGGATTGGCTTGTGGTGTGTCCATATAGCGTTCTCCATACATCACTTCGTACCATTTCCAATCAATAACAGGACCGCCAGCGACACCCACTTTGAAGGTTTCGGGATAATTTGTCATCAGCGAAATGGTCATAAAACCGCCGAAACTCCAACCATGCACGCCTATTCTGTTGACATCGACGTATGGCAAAGTCTTCACATATTCAATGCCCTTCATTTGGTCTTGCATCTCTATCTGACCTAATTGGCGGAATGTTGCTTGTTCAAAATCCCTTCCTCGCCGCTCACTTCCTCTGTTATCGAGTATGAGGAGGATGTATCCCTTCTGTGCCATGTAGGTTTCCCAACTACGAGAAGCGTAATGCCAACGTGCATCTACGTTGTGTGCATGAGGTCCTCCGTACACATAAAGCACTAAAGGATATTTCTTATTTTCATCAAAGTTGGCTGGTTTCACCATGCGATAGTACAAGTCGGTCGTGCCGTCAGCAGCTTTGAGAGTGCCACATGTAAAGGTTGGTACTTGATATCCTTTCCACGGATCTGCCGCTTCAAAGTAGTTTGTGCGCTTTCCGTTGGCGGTATTGACAATCTCGATGTTGCGTGGAACGGTGGGTTCGCTGTACTTATCTACGATAAATGTTCCAGAAGGAGATAATGACGGACTGTGATAGCCACGCCCGTTGTCCAACAATCTGCGCTTTCCTGTCTTGACATTCACGGTGTATGTGTTGGTTTGCAGCGCATGCTTTTCGGTAGAGGTATAGACAATCGACTTGTCTTTTACATTGAATCCTATCACGTCCAACACCACCCATTTGCCTTTGGTAAGCTGCTTGACCAACTTACCATTAGTTTGATACAGGTACAAATGGTTGTAGCCGTCACGTTGGCTTTGCATGATGAAGAGGTTGTTGTCCCAAGGCAAGAATGCAATGAGATGCTGTGGCTCTACATATTTATCGTGCGTCTCTCGGTAAAGTTCTGCGATTTTCTTGCCTGTTTGCGCATCGTAGCTCACCAACCGACAGTCATTTTGGTCTCTATTCAGCTCAAACATATAGACGGTCTTGCTGTCTGGACTCCATGCAATGTTGGTAAAATATCGGTCGGTGGGGTCACCAGCCTGCAAAGTAACCGTCTTTTTCGTGGTTAAGTCATACACTAACACCGTTACCTTGTGACTTGTCTCGCCTGCCATAGGGTATTTGTCGGGCTCGCATTTTGCTATTCTACCGAAAATGTTCACTTGTGGATAATCAGCCACCATGCTCTGATCCATGCGATAGAATGCCAATTTCTGTCCATTGGGTGCCCAAAACATACCTTTGTGTATGCCAAATTCGTCACGGTGTACGCTTTGACCATACACAATCTCACGACTTCCGTCAGTTGTCAACTGGGTGTCGTTGCCATCAGCGGTGCGGATAAAGAGTTGATGACTTTCAGATTGGATATAAGAGGTAGCCTTTGAAGCAGGATTCCATTCAGAAATTTCCTCGTTAGCGGTACTCCCTTGCCATACTGTTTTGTGCGTTTTCCAATTGTATAAACATCTCGTAGTGCCATATTGAAGTAATACCAACGACTTGTTAGGATAGGGGAAAGAGACGTTGTATAAATCTTTTATCTCGTTCGCATCATTGGTTGTGGCATGTTTTTTTATGTCTTCTAAGGTAAAGAGAGCCGTTTCCTTGCCCGATTTCTTGTCGATAACACTGCATTGGTTGGCATCTGTGCGAATCAGTTCATCGCCCCACCATGTAGTGTAGCGATTTTCTGGGACGAACTTTCGATAGTTTTTCCCTCCAAAGTTTAACTCTTCGAGTGTGAATAGTTTTTGTCCCATAACCTTTTGTCCACCTACGAATAGGGCAATGAGGGTAAGAAAACTGAACCAAGTTTTATTCATAATCGTCTATTTGATAATTCTTTCTTCCATGCTCTTTACCACCTCGTTTACCAAATGACCGTCCACGTCCGTCTTTGTCAAAGCGTTTCTTACCTTTGAAAGCAGGCATATCGTCGTTATCATACGAGCGATCGTTGCGGCGGTTTCCGCCTTTTTTGCGCTCGTCTCTTTCCTGTACTCGTTCCAAAGAATGAAATTTGAACGAACGGATGTCCGCAATTTCATTCTCTTCGTTTTCTTCTAAGCGTTTTTTGAACTCGCGATTTTTCTTAAACCGATGCTTCTCAGCCATCGCCTTCTTCTCTTCTGCAGTCTTTACAATGCCTCCTTCGGCACGGAAATCCTTCATTCTGCCACCGAAAATAGCATATTTTCTAAACTCACACTCTAAGCTCCCGTTGAACACAGGAATTTTGATAGACGGCTTGAGTCCTATCTGTTCAAAGCATTCCTCACGATAACTCAATATCCAGGCATCGTTCCCCATGAATTCATGTTTCAGTCGTTCGCCAATCATCTTGTACGTTCCGAGCAAATTGGGTGTGGAGATACGCTCGCCATACGGTGGGTTTGTGATGATGATGCTTGGTTCTGAGGGCTGTGTAAAGTTCTTAAAATCAGCCTGTTCTATTGTAATATCTTTTGTAAAGCCTGCTGCTTTTGCGTTCAATCGTGCAGTGTTCACGGCTTTCATATCAATATCATAGCCATAGATGTGATGCTCAAACTCCCTTTCTTGCGAGTCATCATTATAGATATGGTCGAAAAGTTCTTGGTTAAAGTCAGGCCATTTCTCAAATGCAAACTCCTTTCTGAAGATGCCAGGACTCATGTTTCGAGCAATCATGGCAGCTTCTATCAGTAGTGTACCACTGCCGCACATGGGGTCAATGAAATCTGTTTCGCCCTTCCAGCCTGTCATCATAATCATTCCGGCAGCTAACACCTCGTTCAAAGGAGCCTCCACAGACTCTTGACGATAACCTCTTCGATGCAATGACTCGCCACTCGAGTCCAAAGAAAGTGTTGCGTCGTCCTCGGCAATGTGTATATGTAGCCGAATATCTGGATTGCTCACCGAGATGTTCGGACGTGTTCCTGTGTTTTCACGGAATTGGTCTACGATAGCATCTTTCACTTTATAGGTGACAAACCTTGAGTTTCTAAACTCTTCAGAATAGACAACAGAGTCTACCGAGAAAGTCTTTCCTTGTTCAATGTATTGACTCCAGTCTACTTTCTTCACCTCTTCATATACATCCTCTGCACTCCGTGCTTTGAAATGTTTAATGGGTTTGAGAATCCGAATAGCTGTATGGAGTTGGAAATTGGCACGGTACATCATTTCTTGATTGCCCGAAAACGACACCATTCTGCGTCCTATCTGTACATTGTTTGCACCCAGTTGGGTTAGCTCTTGTGCCAAAACAGGCTCTAATCCCATAAAAGTTTTGGCGATGAGTTCAAATTCCATTTGATTGAATTGATAATTAATGGTTATATTGAAAAATATGATTTAATTCTTTGTTGTAGTGTTCTCTTTCGAAAGGGAATGTCAAAAATGCCTACAATGACATTCGTTGAGCGTTTTTCATGTATTGCAGACCATTTCTCTTTGTACTTGCAAGACCACATGCTACCCAATAATACTTCAAGTGCCTTACTTGAAGGGAGGGGGTATCTGTTGCGTTGACTGTTGCGCAGGCTGTTGAGTGAAGTGAATGTTGATAATTGTTCTACCGTGCGTCTCAGCGTATGAGTGTAATTGGCATGACTCATCTCTATGTCTTGTCTCAATATTTTGTGTACAAAGATACAATATAAAATTGAAATCATCCCATAGAGTAGTTAATATTTTAAATATTTTCGTTCGTCACACAATTGTAATATGTGTTTAAAAGTCTTGTAACATCGCTCTATTAGTTTTGCACCAGAAATCAGGATGTCCAATGGCAAACTGAACAAAGATTATTCATTTTTAACCGATATCAATGTTAACAATTTATTTGTGCATCGTCATTTTTCTGCTTTGTTTGGCAGTATTTGACTTGTTTGTAGGTGTGTCCAACGATGCTGTCAACTTCTTGCAGTCGGCTGTTGGTGCTAAGGTTGCCACATTCCGCACCATTCTCATCGTTGCTTCTTGTGGTGTTATCTTGGGAGCGGTGATGTCCTCGGGTATGATGGATGTGGCTCGTCACGGCATTATGAATCCTGCTCAATACAGTTTTCACGAAGTGATGGTTATCTTTTTAGCCGTGATGGTGACCGATGTCATTGTACTGGACATCTTCAATACCTTGGGGATGCCCACTTCCACCACGGTTTCTTTGGTCTTCGAGTTATTGGGAGCAACCTTTATGGTGGCAACCATTAAGATGATAGGGGATGACAGTTTGGCATTTAGCGACTTGCTGAACACCGAAAAAGCCTTACAAGTAATTATCGCTATCTTTGTGAGTGTTGCTATTGCCTTTGTGTTTGGTGTTGTTGTTCAGTACATCACACGTGTGGTGTTCACCTTTAATTACCAGAAACACTCACGTTACACCATTGCTATCTTTGGAGGAATTGCTTTTACAGCCCTTGCTTATTTCATTTTTATGAAAGGGATTGGAAAATCTCCCTACATACCCGAAGATGCTCAATCTTGGATTAACGGGCATATTAGTACATTGCTCATTTATACCTTTATAGGTTCTGCTATCGTGATGCAGTTCATGCATTTGGTTGGCGTGAATATCTTTAAGTTTGTGGTGTTGATGGGAACGTTTGCCTTGGCAATGGCTTTTGCAGGAAACGACTTGGTCAACTTCATTGGCGTTCCACTCGCAGGACTTGATTCGTATCAAACTTATATGGCACAAAGTAGCGGTGCTGCTCCCACTTCTTTCTTGATGACCAGTTTATTAGAGAGTGCGAAGACGCCTCCTTTTTATTTGCTTTTGGCTGGTTTGGTGATGATTGTGGCGATGGCAACCTCTAAGAAAGCCCACCGTGTTATCAAAACTTCTGTGGATTTGTCGCGTCAAGACGAAGGCGATGAGATGTTCGGATCGAGTGCAGCAGCCCGTAGTATTGTGCGTTTTACGCAGAATAGCAACAGCTATGTGAGTAATATCATTCCTGCTCGTGTGCAAGGTTGGCTGGATAATCGCTTCAACCAGCGTTCTGTGACACTCGACCATGGGGCAGCCTTCGATGTGGTTCGTGCGGCAGTGAACTTAGTGTTGGCGTCTCTGCTCATCACTATTGGTACGAATTATAAGCTCCCTTTGTCAACAACCTACGTCACTTTCATGGTTGCCATGGGTTCCAGTCTCGCCGATCGTGCGTGGAGTAGGGAGAGTGCAGTGTTCCGTGTCACTGGTGTTATATCCGTGATTGGTGGTTGGTTCATCACAGCAGGCGTAGCGTTTGTTGCTTCTGCCTTGGTTGGTTTGCTCATGTACTATGGTGGCATTGTCATTCAGGCAGCCTTTATGGGCTTGGTGGTTTATCGATTGTTTAGAAATAACACCGGAAAATCGGTGGGTGATACCGACAAAGATAATAGTTTCCGCTTGATGATGCGAACACAAGACCCCGTTATTTTGTGGGACTTGCTTAGTAAGCATGTGAGCAGAACCCAAAGTTATATGGCAAATTTTGCTATTGAACAATACAAAACGATTATTGAAGGCTTTGTGACAGACAAGCCCAGCTTGTTGCGACATGCCGCACGTGATTTGCACAACGAGAAAACCATTTTGTTGAAGTATCGTCGGCAAGAGTTACTGGCACTTCGTAAAGCACCGATGGATATTGCCATAGAGCGCAACACTTGGTTCCATGTTGGCATCAATGCCTCGCAACAGTATATTTATGTGCTGCGTCGTATGCTCGATCCGATTAAGGAGCACGTTGATAATAACTTCACACCTATTACACCTGAATTGGTGGAAGAATATCAACCGATTTACAGAAAGGTGATAGATTTGATATCACAAACAGAGAAAACCATCGCAACAGGGCGTTTTGAAAATTATCGACAGGTGCTGGATGAGGCAGAACAGTTTGAAACCGAACTTAGTAGCATTCGTAAGCAACACATCGACCGCATACAAATGGCAGAAGGAAACGAAACATTCCAGCTATCTTTGGTGTATCTCAACTTGTTACAAGAGAGCGAACAATTGTTAACCAATATGCGTCATCAGTTGCGTGCTGCCAAAAAATTCATGGAAGGTCAATAAGGCATAGCAAGAATAATGTGCTGTATGAAATACGGAAGAAAAACAGGTGATATGTAAAAATAATTGATTTTTTGAAAGTTGCAAAATAGAAAACGAAGACCGAGAAAATGCAGGTAAAAATGTGTTTTTCGGTCTTCGTTTTTGTTATCCCATTGAGTTAATGCCGCTATTACATGCAAATTGTGCCTCTATTCACATGCTTTAGTAGCCTTAATCCAATGACTTAATGCGCTTAAAGCATGCTTCTAATGAAGTTGCAAAAGGGTGAAAATCGCTTAATACCTTGACAAACAGATGTTTGCAAAACTCGCGTATTTGCGAGCAAATGTACAGTTGGTGACTAAAACGCTCGTATTTTGAACGAATGTAAAAATAATTCAGAGTTTTAAGCGTTGGCAAATAGCGCTTTTTGATGTGATTATTTAAGGCTGGTTCTATAAATTAGCTTTGTTAGATTTTGAGCTTATTTTTGAGGTCAAAATGCAAGAGAGTGAAGGAGTGTAGCGAGCTACACGACTGTTTGATGACTATGTGCGGTGGTAATTTATAGAACCAGCCTTAACGCAAGTAAGGCGATTGATACCTATCTTGAGCACTTGATCCAGACAAGATACCGAAAAGTATTTCAAACAGATTGTCAAGGTCGTTTGAGCTGAATTTGCGCATCGGGAAGTCTACTTTTACGCCAAAGGATATTCCCGGTTTTATGTTGCTTGTTGTTTGTGAACTGGATACACCTTGCAGAGGTCCACTGTTAAAGCGAAAGTCGCAACGCTGATGCCCCCACAAACCAAACTGATAGTTAAAATCTACACATAGAGAAACCGAACTAAAGATGCGTAGGTCTAAACCCACTTGTGGCACAATGCTTAATGCAGGACGCTGGATGTCGTAATTAACATCAAGTCCTGCTCCCCGATACTGATTGTTAGAAACGTAATATTTTTTACCTGTTGTGCGTTTTAAGTTAAGGAAGTTGGTTTGTGCAAAGGCTCCTGCGTATGCTTGAACCACCCACTTCTTAGGTAAAAAATAATATTTTGAACCGACTGTGAGACCTGCTGTGTTGACCCGTAGCAACCCGATATCTTGCGAAAAGTTATCCAGTAGTCCTGTTTGTTCAAAGTACACTCCACCCGAAAGCGTAAGTTTGGGCGTGAGATAATAATCGCCTTGAAGATAGAAGAGATTGCTCGATGCGTCAGGACTGCTGTAAAAAGTGCGGTTATCAGAACTTTCCGTTTCTGCCGCTGAAGTGCCAATCCCCGCTTTTATGCTCCATTGTTGAGCTTTGTCTTTATCTTCGGGGGTAGTAGCCCATGTGGTTACAAACGTTGTCCACATGAGAAGTATGAAAAAGAGTCGTTTGTCCATCTATGAATCGTGTCATTAAAATGAGACTGCAAATTTATGAAAAAAGTGTGTGTTGTCTACATTTTTGGAAAGAAATATGACCAATAGAATAGCCATGGAGCTTTACAAAAGGTTGGATGCGGATGCGTTATTTTGGCGAAATAAGCTGCACATATTGCTTCATGAAATGCTGCACGGTTGGAATCTTTAGCAAAACAAATTCTAATATCCCTATTCCAACAAAGCAGGTGAGAATGCCCAACAGCACATCAATGACATAATGATGCCCACTGTAAATAGCGGTGAACCAAATGCCCACGCAAATAATGGCGAAAATACCAATGGTTGTCTTGCGCTGCTTGCTGATAATGGCATAAATAGTGGTGACTAACATGTAGGCTGCGTGCAAGGAGGGAATGGCAGCAAACACGTTGGAATTTTTGCCATAGAGGACTTGGAATACTGGAATGCCAGTGAGTTGGTCGAAGTGTCCTAAGCCAGCAACATTGCCAGGGGTATGCAGTATGGGTTCAAAACCATATTGCATGACGTACCAGGGTGGGGCAGCAGGGTGGATGTAATAACCTGCAAAGCCTACAAAGTTGATGAGAAGAAAGGCGATAGAGAAACGAAGATAATTCTTATTATCACCTTTTATATATAGATATATGCTGAATCCAATGGGCACAGGCACCCAACAAAGATAGAAAAAGCCTGCCAAGAGGTCGGCGACGGTGTGATGATGAAGTGCAAAAAACTCGTTGGGCGTCACGGTGCCAGCAGCTGTTACGATGCCAAACCACTGTTTCTCGGTTTCGTATAGTCCGCAAATATCAATGGGATTTACCTCATAGTTGGGGAGAAGTCGCATGCAATCGTACGAACAACCAAAGATAGCCCAAGGCGTTAATACCAGTGCTATTTTACGTGTCGGCTTATAGGCGAGCAACGCAAGGTATAAGATGACGATGTAAATGCTGAACATTTATTGATTTTTGAGCAGTTTGTAGCAATGCGCTACACGCCAAAAAGCGGTGATGTTGGCTAATACGGCAATGAGAATCATGCCCCCTATGAGCCACCCATTGCTGTTAAAAATACCCGTAAGTATGGCAACGACAGCGGTAACGACCACTCGTTCGGGGCGTTGCATCAGTCCCACTTTGCACTCAATGTCAAGTCCTTCGGCTCTGGCACGTACATAACTCACCATGATAGAGCCAACCAATGCCAAGAAAGAGATGACACCAGCCCATGTACCTACGGTATTGAGAAGATAAAGTGTGAGCCCAAAGAGCGAAAAGAGTTCGCTATAACGATCCAACGTGCTATCCCAAAAAGCACCAAAGGCGGTAGACATGTTGCCTAAGCGTGCCAACCGACCGTCCATCATATCAAACAATCCAGAGAAAATAAGAATGGCTCCGCCCCATCCAATCATGGCATAACCCGCTTCAGGAGTGGCTTGTTCGCTGGCAAGGATAAACATCGCAGTGGCTAATACATTCCCTAAAAATCCAATGGTGGTTACCATGTTGGGGGTGATACCTATCTTTATCATTCCGTGAATGACGGGATTGATGATTTTATAGATGCGGTCTTGTAAATAATCTCTGTACTTCATTTTTGTTTTGTTTAAGAGCTGATGACACCAACTATTTGGATGTAGGTGCATCAGAAAGGTCACTATGGTGACGTTTTCTTCTAATTTTCTTTCTTAAGGGGATATAGTTGGACGAACGGAATACAAATAGTTTCTGTAATTGGTAATTCCATAAGATAGCAACAGCGATGGCAACAATGGCTTTGATAACGACAAAATTGATACCAGTTAGCTCGGTTAAGGTCAATGTTCCAAAGGTATTGAGCCCAATGCTCCCTGCCCAGACTATCATATAGCGTGTGACAATGCTCTTTTTCTTTACATCGTCTGGATGAAATACCCACTTATAGTTGATGAGACAGTTGATGATACCGCCCATCAGTGCCCCAGTAAACGTGCAGTAGCCATACCATAAGTTCACCAACTGAGATAGACCAACGGTGATGGAAAAGTCGACGATGGAAGCAATCCATGCCGACACTTGTGCCTTTCCAAACGTTACCATTGCATTCTTTAGATAGCCCATTGTATAATTGCTAATACGATTAGACTATAAATACCTGCTAAGATGTCGTCTGCCATTACCCAAAAACCACCTTGTCGCTGGTCCAATTGTCGGATTCCCAATGGCTTCAGAATATCAAAAAAGCGGAATAAACCGAACGCACCCAATGCAAACCATAAGTTGTTGGTGGGTGATATGAGTAATGGAATCCACACTCCCACCATTTCATCAATGACAACACGCTTGGGATCTGGTCCCCAAAAAGGTTCCAGTTGATTCGTTGCCCATGTGCCAACGATAGTACCAAGGACAATCAATGCCAAAGTTAGGAGAAAAAGAGCAGTGGGAGAGAAGAAATGAATCATGCTTAGCCACATCAATGAGGCCAATAATGCACCTGCAGTTCCTGGCCCCCAAGGCCAGAATCCACTTCCGAATCCAGTGCCAAAGACTACGGCTAATAATGGCGGACGATTCATATTAGGGTGCAAAAATAACAGAAAAAATATTAATATCCAAAGAGTTTTCATTAAAATTGCAAGAATATGTATACCTTTGTATGTAGTAGTCGATGGCTCAAGAGCGTAAGAAAACTTGCTTCGCTTTTGGCTTGAATGGCATCTACTATCGCAAGCAAATGTGCTGTTCTTTATCCATGATGCTGGAAGGAGATGCTGATGAGTAAGGAAAATAAAAGACAACGATACGTCTGTGCTATCAGATGAGGAAAGATATTGATGAAGGTGAGAAGATTAATTACATACATGATATTGACGATGGCGATGGTGTTGACCGCAAACGCCCAGATTACAGGTGAAATTGTGGATACGGATGGCTATGCTATTCCGTTTGCCAGTGCCATGTATAAGGGCAATCATGTGGCTGCAGCCAGTGATATAGAAGGTAAATTTAGTATCCCCAGACACGAAGGGTGGGTACTCACGTTTAGTTCTGTGGGCTTCAAATCGCAGACTATCAAAGTAGATGCACACACTCCAACGTATCTTAAAATCGTATTAAAAGAAGATTCGAAAAGCTTAAATGAAGTTGTGGTGAAGAGTAAGAGAGGGAGATACTCACGGAAGAATAATCCAGCAGTAGAATTGATGAAGCGGGTGATTGAAGCAAAGAAGCAGAGTCACCTCGACAATTACCCTTACTACCAGTACAATAGGTATCAAAAACTCACCTTATCGCTGAATGATGTCAAGCCTGGAGATATAGAGTCGGGCAGATTTGGTAAGTCACAATGGGTGTTAGATCAGATAGAAACCAGTCCTTATAACAACAAGTTAGTGCTTCCTGTGTCTGTAGATGAAACGGTGACCCAGCACATTTACAGAAAAGAACCTAAATCAGAGAAAGAGATTATTAAAGGACAACAGAGTCAAGGAGTGAACAAACTCTTACAAACAGGCGATGCTTTGAATGTGATTCTGAAAGATGTTTTCCAGAGTGTAGATATCTATGACGATTACATCCGATTGCTCCAATATCCGTTTGTCAGTCCGATAGGGCGTACAGCCATTTCCTTTTATCGTTATTATATAGAAGATACGGTGTATGTGGACAGAGACTTGTGCTATCATCTGCAATTCATTCCAAACAATCAGCAAGACTTTGGCTTTAGAGGAGAGTTGTATGTCTTGGCAGATTCATCATTACATGTAAAAAAATGTAAGCTGACTATGCCTAAAAAGAGCGATGTAAACTTTGTAGAAAATCTACATGTAGATCAGGAATTTACACGTCTTGACAACGGTGAGTGGGTGCTGACGAAGGACGATATGTGGGCAGAATTATCCTTAACGAGTTTCCTTTCCAAGGCATTGGTGGTGCGAAATACGCGCTTACACGATTATGCCTTTGATGAATTGCCTAACAAATTGTTCAAAGGACGATTGAAAGTTCGACACGAAGCCGATGCAATGGTCAGAGATGACAACTTCTGGAATCGTTATCGAGCAGTGGAATTGACCAAAGGAGAGTCGTCTATGGATGCGTTTGTGCATCGCATGGAGCAATCTAAAAACTTCAAATGGTTGATAATAGGCGTTAAGGCTTTGGTAGAAAACTATGTGGAAACCAGCAGTAGTAAGCGTCCAAGTAAGTTCGACTTTGGTCCTATTAATACGTTGATATCATCGAATTTCGTGGATGGTCTTCGTTTTCGATTAAGTGGACGTACAATGGCAGCACTAAATCCTCATATCTTTTGGAATGGTTATGCAGCTTACGGAACAAAATCTAAGAAAGCATATTATGGCACAGAACTCACCTATTCGTTGAATAAGAAGAAGAATTCGCCTTTCGAGTTTCCACAACGAAACCTTATTTTTGAAACAGCTTATGATGTAATGTCGCCTGCAGATAAGTTTTTAATTCATAACAAAGACAATGCTTTTATGGCTTTCAAGACGCAAAAGGTGCAGCAGATGTACTTCTATAACCGACAGAAACTCTCGTTTGTGTATGAGACTGATTGGGGTTTCAGCGTCAACAGTTCGCTCAAAGCCGAAAGTAATGAAGTGGCAGGAGATTTACATTTCATTCGTCTAACAGACGGTGAAGAAATGAACCAGATACGAACAACGGAATTGAAATTCGGAGTTAGATACTGTCCCGGGCAGACTTTTATCAATACAAAGCAGAAAAGAGTCCCCATCAACTTAGACAGTCCCGAGTTTACCTTATCACATACGGTAGGATTAAAAAACTTCTTAGGCGGACAATATCGCTTAAATTTTACGGAGTTAGGCATGTACAAGCGACAATGGTTGGGCAGCTGGGGCTATGTAGATGGCATCGTCAATGTGGGTGCACAGTGGGATCGGGTTCCTTTCCCCTTGCTAATCATGCCACCAGTCAACCTTTCTTTCTTCGAACATAAGGAGACTTTCTCGTTGATGCGTAACATGGAATTCCTCAATGATCGATATGCTTTCTGGTCTATCTCATGGGACTTGAACGGTAAAATCTTAAATCGAATACCTTTGATTAAGCGGTTGAAATGGCGCGAATACGTTGCGTTCAAAGGAATGTTTGGTACAGTGACCGACAAGAATAACCCCTCGTTGAGTAAAAATCAAAGTCAGGACAACTTTTTTGTCTTCCCTGAAGGTTCGTACATCATGGATAAAAAGGTGCCGTATATGGAGTTAGTGGCAGGTGTTCATAACGTTCTTAAAGTCTTCTCCATTGATTTTGTTCACAGATTTAATTATAACGACCATCCAGGTGTCAACAAAAATGGTGTGAGATTTGGATTTATGATGAGTTTTTAGGTGTTACTTCTTGGGCTTCTGCATGTAGGGCGTATTCCTAATAATCACATTTTCATGCCCCATGGCTTTCATCAAACGGAAGAATTGTTGATTGGCATTGCGTTCAGCACTTCTGATATTCTGTTCTACAAGACATCTTTCTAACATCGCTTCATACGCTCTTTGGTACATATCATCACGGTCTTTTGCGGTCCAGTCACCTTTTTCGAAGAACGAGGTGGTGCGGGCTTCGTCAATAAACTGATGATCCAGCAGTTTTATAGGAGGGAGTTGAACGAGAATAGAGTCGCCCTGAACACGGATGAAGTCCTTATCTGTGTCTTGCAAATCAATTCCTAAACGCAATGTTCCATAATAAATGCGTACCAATTCTGCATCTCCAAAGAAGCCATGTCTCACCGTATCGATGATTTCCTCATTATTGATAGCCAAAAACTCCCATTGCCCAATGTCTCGAATGCTCTGTATTTGAGTAGGAGTAATGTTGATATCGTTATTGGGAGAGAGTGAGAATCCATTCTTGCTGGAGAAGAGTTTCCACACAAAAATGCCCAAACACACCACCACGACTATTGCGATTGCAATCTTGAGTCGCGTCATCAATGAAAAACTGTGGTTACGATTGAACTGCTTATTTGGCATTGTTTCCATGTTCTATGGTCGTTTTGTCAAGTAAAGACTTGATGTCATTAAGTGTATAATGCTTACGAAAAGAGACGGTAATGTTTGACTCTTCAAACCCCATCTGTTCTATCATCGGGATAAGTGTCCTTGCTGCACTCTCACGTGCCATATCCATCATGCCCATGGAAGGAATGTCTTTGATAATCGCCTCTCGTCCTTGCCGTTCGTAGGATGATAACTCTTCATCGCTGAATCGGCTCCGAGTGAGGGCAACATATTGCTTTATTTCGTCGTGATTGATTCGTGTAGAGGTGAGAGTAACATGAGGATCTGGTAAGATAATCTCGATTTTGTCACCTTGTCTTTTCACATTGTCCTCATTAAAGTTAGCGAAATCGATATAAGCCTTCAGTGTTGCATCCATCGGAATGGCTATCTTTCGGCTTCCCAATGGCAGATTAATGCTAAAATCTTTTTTCATAAAAGAGCCATTTAGCTTCATCTTGTCATCGTGGGTGATGATTTTATGAACCTTATATTCTGCGGTATATAGTTTTGAGCATTTCTGTATTTGCATCACCATCATGGGAATGGTGTCAATGGTAACCGTCTCTTGTTCTGTTTTGTGGCGAGAGCAAGAGCAGCATAGCATGAAGATAGAAAAGAGAATGAGATGTAACCTCATAACAATGAATTAATAGTCATTAAAAAGAAATGGATAATGAACCAAACAATGGCTTGTATTGCTGGCTTATATCCCTAATTCCTTGCACAAAGATAGAAAAATAATTTGATATCTGTCAATAACTTAAACGAATTTCGTCAATGCTGAATAAAAAAACTTTGTGTAAAACAGAAAGATACTGTACCTTTGCACTTTATTTTGAAACAATTGTATGATGTGTAGAAAGTATCTACTAATAAACTTATTTTTTTATTCGTCTTCTCTTCTTCGGGGGGTTATTTTCATTCTGATGCTTTGTATGTTGGGCTTATGGACGCAAGCACTTTATGCCCAAAAGCTTGACTCCACTGCCAGTGTGGTGCCTCCACGTCCGTACGTAAACGATAGCGTTACTACAAAAAAAGATTACAAGATTGACATCACCTATCAAGGATTGGGATTCGTTGCCGCAGGACTTCTCATCAAATCACGGCAACATGATTTTAGAGAGATGCGGAACTTGTTTCAGAAAGACTATCATCAACCATGGGATAATTTTACACAATATGCTCCGCTCGTTGCCACTTGGGGACTTCATGCAGCGGGTGTTGAAGGACAAAGCTCGTGGAAACGTTTAGCTGCGAGTAATGCTATCTCGGCGATGTTCATGGCAGGTCTTACGAATTCACTGAAGTACACCGTTCGTGAAAGACGTCCTGATGGTTCTTCCAGCAATTCTTTTCCGTCTGGACATACTGCAACAGCTTTTATGGCGGCTACCATTTTACACAAAGAATACGGACAAACGCAGAGCCCATGGTATAGTGTTGCTGGATATTCTATGGCTACCGCAACCGCTGTTGGACGCGTATTAAACAATCGTCACTGGGTGACAGATGTGTTGGTAGGTGCTGGCGTGGGTATTATAGCCACGGACTTGGGTTACTTCGTGACAGACTTGCTGATGAAAGGAAAAGGTAAAAAACGTAGTGTGCTAAAAGCTTTCTCTTCCAACGAACAGCAAAATCCGTCTTTTTTGGGCATCACTGTAGATGCTGGCATGGGTACTGAACAGCTTTCTGTTTCACACGTTGCCGTTCAGTCTTCTACTTCTAAAAACTATCAAGTTGATGATCACGCTTTCGATTTACACCTGCATTTAGGAACAAATGTCAGTGTGAGTATGGAGGGAGCGTACTTCTTGAACAATTATGTAGGATTAGGAGGACAGATACGAGCTACCGCAATCCCTATCAAAGCGACCTTTGATGTCAATCCAGACAACTATCTGTCCATCGAAGGGGTAGATAAGCAGTTAATTGCCTCTTATATGAAGCTGATAGGAACAGAAGCTTATCCCATGGGATTGTTTGATTGTAGTGGGGGAGTGTATTTCTCTTATCCTATTTTTAATCGTTTGCGAGTAGGAAGTAAGCTCCTTGTTGGACGTAGAGTGATAACCGATCAACACGTTTATGCTGTTGCGCAAGTGGATGTAGATGATTTAAGAGCGCAAATCAACTCCATTCCAGACAACAACAAATTGGCGTTTGCCACTCCAGAAATCAAAGCTCGATTGTTGAAAACGCTTGATAGTTGGGGCGACGGTCAGCAAGCTCGTGTCTCCGAATTGATGTCACAGGAGTCAACTCGTGCGATGGTTTATTCCACTGAGGCATCTCTAACTTGGGCTTATCGTCCCGGTTTGTCTTTTAAGGGATATATCGGTTACGATTATTCTTCACCCAAGTACACCTTCCAAGCGAAGCACTCATTGCAGCAACAGGGAGAGCCAGTGGAATTAAGTCACACGCATACCTTTAAAAACAAGATTGCGTTGCATCTCTTTCATGCAGGATTTGGTATGTTTTTGTCATTCTGAACAGGAATAAAGCGTGTAACTTACTCGTTGCAACTTAAAAATTTGGCGTCATTATGTTTCGTTGGTAGTTGCGTCACAAATCACATTTTCCTCATTTTTGCTGGTAAATTGATGCGTACTCTTCGAGAAAAACTGCCCCAACAACACAGCGTTTGTAAACTTGGAGGCATGTTGTATGGACTGATTATAAATGCTGAATTATCTTTACAAAGTGCCTCTCAAAACTCGCGTGAAAACATCCAACGGCAAAGTTGGTCGCAAATACGCGAAATATGAGAAAGTTTCATAACCTCTTGTTATTGAAATTGTTACGTTTAAGTCCGCTCTTTTTCTTTCTATTTTCACCAATTTTTGGCGATTAAAGCATTGAGTTAAGCCTGCAATTTGCATGCTTTAAGGCTGCTGAAGCATGTGAACAGCACCTCTAATACATGTTTACAAGACCGTTAAGTTAATGTTTCAACTTAAAAAGCCATTTATTTTGCTCAAATCAGCTCATTTTTGCAGTTCGTTTGCCTATTAATTTTTTCTATTTTGAAGATTTTAGATGGCCGTTTTTTGGTAAAATAATAGGACAAAAACCTTGTTTCGTGAGTGCCATTTTTGGTTCGTTTGAAACAACCGAAAAAATTGATTTTACGGTAAAACACCATTTTTTATGTGCATGAGTCATGAACCAACAAGTTATAAATAGGTGTTGATAGAAGATAGTTTCGCTTTTTCTTATTACCTTTGCAAAATAATAAATATATGAATGTACGCCGTGCCAGTCTTGGAAAACGTAACTGAATGCGTGCATATTCAATTGAGGAAAAAGTAGAAATGAAAAATTTGATAGGTCTCTTGATGCTCCTCTTGCTAAGCAATGGGTTGTCTTCTTGCACTAAAAAAAAGCAAAACACCAATATTATTGCTACGAAACCGAAGCCAGCACAGAAGAAGGAAACGCAGTCGATGGGCGATTACCACCAATCAATGCCTGTGGAGTGGTTGGGCACCAACTATGTTGTTGAGGTGAGTAGACAGTCGGATAAAGCTTTACCATTGGCAGATGACGGCATGGGAAACAAGTATTATGACAATCAAATTACGCTCAAAATTCTTCGACACGACCACTCTGAGTTTTTTTATCGCACGTTTTCTAAGGCAGATTTCGTGTCGTATGTAGATGAAGCGTATCGAAAAAATAGCGCCCTTCTTGGTATTGTGTTCGACAAAGCCGAAGGTAATTATATTCAATTTGCGGTTAGTGTAGGCTCGCCCGACAAGATGAGCGACGAGTATGTACCCTTAGTGATGAAGGTTTCTAACTTAGGTGCAATCACTATTCATAAAGACACGCAACTGGATACGCGCAATACGAGGTTGGATGATACAGACTCGGATCCAGAAGAAGAGGATGATATTTAGCTCTTGAACTGTTGAGTACTCTTTTTTGTGTGCCTTGTTAGTCAACTGGCGCTCATGATTTGAGTCATTGAACCTCTATTGAGAAGGGTGTTTCTTGTTTCATGAAAACCAAGCGTTTAGAAAAAATAAAAAAGACTTAATTTATTTGTAAGTCCGCTCTCTTTACATTATCTTTGCATGGAATAGGCACTTTGTAGAGAACACAATGGAAGATTTAGGTTCGCCTTATCTATCATTACTTTATGTACTTGTTTGTATAAAGGAAGATTCTGCTTCACAGTGCTACGACCTTTTGTATAAAATATCACAAAGATAAAGAGAATGAAGAAGATATTATGCTCATGGGTTATCCTTTCTTTCATGACGGTTACCGCCTTTTTAGTAAGTTGCGGAAATAGTGCAAAGAAAGATTTGAACCACCTGCTCCTTGAACTTGCTGGAGACGATGCTGTCATAGATCACGATGACTGGATGACGATAGAGTCGTTCCTTGATAGTCAGAAAGCAAATTTTAAGGAGTTTTATGAGGGCGGAAAGCTTGATAAAGACGAAGTCAAAGAGTACATAGAAGACTTTTTTAGTCGTGGTCGTGAGGCGAAGAAGATAGATTTCGTAGGGATGAATGATGAACCCATCAAAATTAATTTCTTCTTAGAACGGTCTGGCTCCATGATTGCTTACGACTCTCCGCAAGGCGACGGCTCATTCAAGGCAGCAATTGTGCAGATGCTGAACAACTTGCCAGGCAACAATTCGCAGCATAAAATTTATGTGGTGAATAGTTCTATCAATCCTTATCCGCAAGGAATCCAACAATTTGTGAACGACAATGACATCTTTGCGACAACAAAGGGCATTGGTGATCCAAGCTACACGGACTTCGGAGCCATATTTAATCAGATACTGAACAAGACGAAAGACGACGAAATTAGCATCTTGATGACTGACATGATTTATTCTACAAAGAATATGGTGGGTGTCAATCCGCAGAAAGTTTTCGCTGAAGCCCAGAGCATGACCAATACAGTTTTCAAAGATGAAGTAAAGAAAAAGTCCATGCTCATTGTTAAGATGATGGGGTCTTATGATGGGTTGTACTATCCATACAATTCTCCCAGTAAGGGAACGGTTTATCATGGAAAGCGACCTTATTATATTGTGATAGTGGGAAATAATGAGAACATCGCTCGTCTGACTACTGATCCCGACTACGGATCGTTTGCTAAACTGTCCGAACTCAAAGGGTATCAGAACATGTATCTATTCGAATCCGATGATGTTTACGAGCCTTATTATTCCTTGTTGTTAAGTCATCCGAAGATACGAGGACGCTTCCAGCCAGAAAGAGGGCAAGGAACACAGATTAAAGACATCGAAGGTGTCAAGCAAGATAGAAACAGTGGCGACGTTCGGTTAGTGCTGGCGGTTGATTTAAGTAAAATGCTTATTGACGAAGATTACTTGACAGATATTCGAAACTATAAGATTGAGTCGGACGACAAAATAACCATTGAAGAAATCCGTCCTATCACTAAAGCGGATATCACACCAGCCGAGAAGAAATATATCGGTTCTGCTACACACCTATTTATATTATCCTTAGAGAAATTATCAAATAATCAGGATGTTGATATCAAGCTGATGAATCATTTGCCTGCATGGGTAGCAGCTTCATCGAGTGATGATGATACCACTGTTGACAGTAAAACCACCTTTGGACTGAAATACTTATTGCAAGGAATATATAACAGTTATCAAAAAAAATCGGATGGAGAACCCTATTATTTTGAGTTGGAATTGGAATTTAAGCGATAATTGATAGCTCAAAAAATCCACCAAATAGAATGCTCATAGGTACTTGCCACATTTGAAGAACAATCCTTTGAAATATGAAAAAGAATACCATATTATTAATTACAGGAGCCATATTGACACTCCTTTTCATTATTTTTTCTACTCCTCTGTTTGAATCTCTCTTCTATTCTCGTGAGTTTTCTAACGAGATGTACGCTGCCAACTTGTATTTGGTGGTGGCTATTGTCACTGCAGTGGTAGCATGGGGGCTATCTGGAATTTACTATTATGTCATCAATTCGGTGAGTTTTTCACGTTGGTATCATTGGTTAATCATGTTATGTGTAGCCGTGGTCATCGTTCCCCTCATTACCTATGCTTATGCAGATCATGTATTTGCAGATGATGGGTTGGATTTTAGTGGGCAACTCTCAGCCTTCTGTATCATCAATCTTGCAGTTGAGGCAGTACTATTCATCATTGCGAGCTACTCCATGCGTTGGTGGTCTTCCAATTGCAGACACACGCCAATACCAGAATAGTAGATAGATGTTTGTGAAATTTATGAATCATTAGAAATATTATTGTGAGACTATTTTTGTTTTTAGTAGGTGGAACAGGGTCGCGTGTCATGCGACCTCTTATCATGCAGTTTGCTGCTGGGGTACATCCTACAACCGAATCGGGAAAACCGATGCCACTGGAAGTCATTCCTATCATCGTAGATCCACATAAAGCAAATGAAGATTTGAAGCGTACCGACAACCTTTTGCGCTGGTATAAACAGATACGGAAATCTTTGTATGGCGAATCGGTAGACGTAACGCATGGCTTTTATTCCGTGAAGATATCAACATTGAGCGACATTCTGCCCAATGGAAGTAACCTAAGTGATACTTTCATCTTCAATATGGGCTCCATTGCTTCCCAGAAGTTTCAAGATTTTATTTCTTATGCAACGTTAGATTCTGGCAATCAAGCCTTATGTTCGATGTTATTTTCAAATGACCAGCTCAACACAAAGATGGACATTGGTTTCGTTGGATCGCCCAATATCGGCTCTGTTGCCTTGAATCAGTTCAAAGATTCAGAAGAATTTCGACAATTTTCCAATGTGTTCCAAAAGAATGATCGCATATTTGTGGTGAGCAGCATCTTTGGTGGAACGGGAGCAGCTGGTTATCCTATTATTGTGAAGAATATCCGAAATGCAGGGAACAACATTCAGATTAACAACCGTGGTGATTTGCGCGATGCAAAAATAGGAACGCTTACCGTGCTTCCTTACTTTAATGTGCAGCAAGATGAGAATAGTCCTATCTCGCGAGCAGACTTCATTTCTAAAACAAAGTCGGCTCTATTCTATTATCATGATAACTTGACAGGGATTCGACAAGGAGGAGTTGACTTGCCTAAGTCGAAGGTGAATGTATGTTATTACTTAGGGGATGAAGTACCGAGTAATCCATATTTTAATGATCCTGGTGGGAATGGTCAGCGTAATGATGCGCATGTAGTTGAATATGTTGGTGCGTTATCCATCTTAGACTTCTTGCAGATACCCGATAGTCAGATGGAAACAATTGATGGAATGGCTCTCAATCCTATTTTTAAGGAGTATGGATTGGCAAACGACAAGCGAACACTCTCATTGAAAGATTTTGGTATCTCTACTCGAAACCAAATCAATAAGCAAATGGCAAAGTTTTATTTAGCTTATCTGTATATAACCAATCAACTTCAAAATGATATAGGACGAGGGTACACAGAAGACAAACCAGAGATAGGAAAGAGTTTTGTGTCGACAAGTTTTTATAATACATTGACCAGTAATTTCTTTGTTGCCTATCGCACATGGTTAAAAGAACTCAAAGTAAATCAACGGAGTTTTATTCCTTTCAATCTTACAACAGATAAACTTTCTGACGCTCTAACGGATATAGCTCCAAAGACTGGTCTGTTTAAGTCAACCATTGATTACAAGACAGTACTCTCTATGCTTAATAAAACGAGCCAACAAGCTACGAAATCCCATAAGTATGGTGAGGATCAAGTGGCATATAAACTCATGGATTTGTTGGATCAAGCCTTGGATAAGCTGTTGGATGAAAAATACAACTCCATAGTGTAACATAAATTGAGTCGTCATATAGAAACGATATTTCATGTCAAAGATATTATCATATAATAAGAAAACAACGGGAGAAGGATGGATTCCTCTCACCAGTCAGTATAATGCAGACGAGATAGCAATGATAGAAGACCCTAATGATGGACTATCTCAACAACCTCGTACCGCTATCCCGTCTCCATTTGCACAAATGGATTTGGTAAAAAACGCATTCAAACGACTCTCCATGCACGAACGTCTACAGGGAGAAGCGATGGATGAAAAGCTTGTTGCAAATGCGTTAGACGTTGCACAGTTGTTTTTCAATTATTCCGAATTGCGTAATCAATTGCATATTATTGAATGGAATCGTAGTACAGAACTACAGAGATTAAAGGACTCACCACAACACCAATTGTTGGGTGAAACACTTGAGATGTTTCTGCAACAAGACCAAGAAGCCTTTAATTTTGATTCTATGGATAGACTTTATTTCTTGGTTTATGGAAATCAAGTCATCGGATCAACCTCTCCAGTCACTCTCTTTATGGCTTCGCCGAATGCGAAGGAGGGGATGTATGATTTGCCTGTGGAGCAAAATGTCAATTTGTTTGAGCTTTGGCGACCACTCTATATGCGTGATACACGGTTCATCAAATATATCTATGCGCTGTTTACAGCATATCCAAACTTAAAGAATCAATGCGAGGAAGTGAACAGTTATCTGATTACTAATTTCTCCCTTTTATTGAAAACGGTACAAGATGAAATACTACGTGAAATAGGTAATCCTGCTGCCATGGATTTAGGGCATGTGGAAAATGCACGCTCATTCTTGGAAAACAATTTCATGCCCCTTGATGAAGGCATACAAGCGTTGGGCGTACCCTTCTATTCAGCTCGCCCAGAGGATATCCAACAGGCAATTGCCGAAAGTGATTTCAAGATGATTCCTTCACGTTCGGTCGAGGATGTGGTTCCTCTGGTGTTGCAAAATCACCTTCTTGCCACGCAAGTAGATTCTTTCAAATACATCACAGGCACTTGGGATGACAATACTCAAATAACTCCAGCAGACTATGCGGTTGCTCCAGAAAAGCGTATCCTACCTGCAACGACTCATCAGTATCCTTGGTTAACCGACGATGATTTCTTTCAACCGTCCTTAATCAAGTTGGATTATACGCTTGACAAGGATTGTTTCTTCGAAGGAAATCTTACAGTTGGTTCACGAGAGACCGACCAATGCAGTTTTGTTTTACCATTGAAGCCTCTATATTTTAAGTATTTTGATGTACAAGACCTTTGGGGAACCATACAAGGAAGACCTCGTTTTGAACTTCAACATACGGTGTCAGGAAGTATAGAAAAGGTGACAGCTATCTTGCGAATACCAGTTAAAAAAGAAAGACACTTCATCACGCTTCAGCGTACGTATGTATCAACCTCCAACATTGATTTTGCTTACGATGAGAAGAACAATTACGGACACTTTATCACAGTGCCTTTTGCCTTGAGTGTTTTTCCTTTTGTTCGAGCTCAGGGATTGAAACAATACAACGTGCAACTGGTAGATAGGGCTTTGGGTGCTTTGGAGAATTTCAATATTGACTTGACATTCCTTAAAAATGGCTATCGAAATGGAATGCAAGAAGACGAAGTTCTTATCCGCAATCGTTCGTTAAAGTCAGAAAAGCGTGTCGGTTCTACCTATTATCGTTTGCACAGTGATTTTGATTATATTGCCATCACACTATCTGATGATCGCGGAAACACCTCCGCACAAGGTGTTCTTTGTCCTCGTTGGCCATCTTATGTCCCTGGACATGATGCGTACACCTTTTCCGTTGACTTTGGAACAACCAACACTCATGTTGAATCCATGAAGGCTGATAACATGCCAGAACCTCTTTCTATTAGTTCTACAGCACGTGAACGTCTTATCGCTACGTCCTATAATGGAGAGAGTATTTTGTACGATGTCATTATGAAGCAAGAATTCTTGCCTAAGGTGATTGGCGAAAGTTATGGATTTCCACAACGGACAGTATTGTCAGAATGTGAGCGATTAGATGCGATGAATGTCGATCAGATTGTTGCTTTGGGCGATGCCAACATTCCTTTCATTTACGAAAAAGAATCTATAGGCTATGGCAATCGCATAGTTCCTAATCTGAAATGGTCTACGGAGATGGCTAATAGCAAGCGAATTAGGGCTTATCTCATGGAACTGGCGTTGTTGATGCGTACCAAAGTCTTGTTGGAAAATGGTGATATTACAAAAACTCGATTGGTGTGGTTCTATCCGCTATCCATGAAAGTGGGCAATGTGCGCAAGTTGGGCGAAATGTGGGCAAAAACTTTCACAGAAGTTTTTGGCATTCCAGTGACGAATAACAATCTCATTCAGATGCCCGAAAGTGTGGCTCCTTACTATTTCTATAAGAGTTCGAGTTCGTTTAAGGGTGCCGCCAACACCGTAGCAAGTATCGATATCGGTGGCGGCTCAAGCGACATCGTTGTTTATGAGAGCAATGCGCAGCAACCAACTATCCTCACTTCGTTCCGTTTTGCAGCGAATGTCCTGTTTGGAGATGGGTTTTCAGATGTTCCGCAGGGCGACACAAACCCCATGTTAATTAAGTATGTGGATTACTTCAAACGCTTGTTCGATAGCGATGATGACAGATATGGAGAGCTAAATGGTATTTTGGACGATATTACGGCTAAGCGTAAATCGGAAGACATCAATGCTTTTTTATTTTCGGTCATTAACAATAAAGTGGTTGCCCAAAATGATGTGTTCTCCTATAATATGCGATTGAATGAGGACGAGCAGCGTAAAATAATTTTTATCTACTTCTTTGTCACCCTCATCTATTATGTCGCAAAGATGATGAAGCATCGAAATTTGGATATGCCACGCAGCATTATGTTTTCTGGTACGGGTTCAAAAGTCCTTGATATCGTTGGAACGCAGCGAGATTTGGATTTGATTTCGCAGGCTGTTATTGAGCGTGTGTATGGTCAGAAGTATAATGCAGACGGCTTTAATATCGTCATGGAAAAGAATGAGCCAAAGCAAATTACTTGTCGTGGCGCATTGATGCAGGTGAATGACAGTAGGGGTGTGGAAGAAGTGATGCAGCTCAATCGTTTAATGGATAGCTTTGACAATTCCATTAAGTACAACTATTCAATGATAGAGAAAGAAACTGTGCGCTATGAAGATATGGAAAATCCTCAGGTACGAGCACAGATAATTGCGCAAGTGCGTGAATTTAATGATTTCTTTTGTCAGTTGTGTGAGGACATTCATGTTGTAGATCGTTTCTTGGTGGATAACCGAAGCCTACAGATGTTCAAAGAGTTGGTGAATAAAGACTTGGAACATCATCTCATCAATGGTTGGAATTTCGTTAATAAGAACCAAGAAGAGAAGAATGGAAGTGATGCAATAGAGGACACACTCTTCTTTTATCCTATTATCGGAAGTATCCGTGACAATCTTATCAATCATCTGCATTAGTGCAATGTGAACATTAGAAAAATCAATATGTTTGAAAGTAAGATAGAACGGCAAATACAGTCTTTGCTCGAACCCTATGAAGATAGAATCCAAGAATTGGAAAGACATCTTATTCAACTGAATAAACGGGTAGAATCTTTAGAACAGCTAATCGAGGCACATTCATCTCATCCGATAGAAATCTCTACGGACAAGGAAAACAAAGAGACGGTAGCTGTTCAGGCATCTATTGTCAATTCCGCCCCGACAGATATACAGACAGAGGGGAAAGCGCCTCAACATCGCATCTTGTTTATGACAGCTCCCAACGATGAAGGTGTCTTTACAGGAAGTTCGGAAACCGAACAGGTAGGAAAAAGCATCTACCAGTTGAGCACCACCGATGGTGTTCATGGAACGTTTATCATGCTCGACACGCCCGATGCCATTGCTACTGCCATGATTAGTGTGTCTCAATTTGTGAAAACCGCATGCAAGGTTCAGGGAAATTTGTCGCCTTATCCTCAACAAATTCAGACCCTTGAAGAAGGAACTGCCGTCTTGGAAAATGATTCTTGGCGAATCACGAACAAGGCAATTGTAAAATTTGGTTAAGCCCCTGCAGGTGCTTATGTCCTAAAAACGTGAAAGAGAATATGCAAGTAAAGTGTCCGAAGTGTAGGTTGCGATATGAGACAAACATTCCATTTGGCATGACGGAGGTGTCGTGTGTATGCCCCAGATGTGGAACTCCGTTTACTCATCTTGTAAACTCTCAACAAGAGGAGGATTCTGTCGGCGAATTTGATCGAAAGGAAGGAGTCCAAAACCAGCAAACTCCAACCGACTCTCCACAGGGAGGTGCTTTGGATAATGAAGAAACCTCAAGTAATACGTCTGCTGGCAGAGCTTCCACGACTCCACATCCATCGTCATCTGAAATATTAGATTGGCAAAAACCGAACGCTTCCACAGCATCAAAGCCGAATCGCCCTTCCTCTATAACGGGTAAAACAACGCCCACACAACAACAAAAACAGCAGGGGCATTTTTATACTTCTTGCACTTTTATCTTTTTTGTCGTGCTCATTATGGTTGTATTTAGCATCAGAAGTTGTTGGAAGTCGGCTAAGACGCATGAGTATAATGGTGCATCTTTGTCAGAAACTACAATGGGGGTGCCTTCTCAAGATGATAATTTAACAGCCGTGCAGGACGAATCTGTCGATCCTTATGATGAAATTCATCCAGGCAAAGCACCCAGTTGGATTCAGGGAAACTGGAAGTTTACGACCGAATATGGCGACATTCTGTTGTCCATTCATGGAAACAAAATCACAGAGAGCATTGACGGAGAAAAATCTTCGGGAACGTTTTACTACGAAAATCGAAAGTTGGTATGTGATTTTGGCGATCCTAACAATATCATGATTTATCGTTTGGACGTTGAGCGACAGCAGATTGATGCAGGCAACGGCATGTTGATGACGAAAGAGTAGGAAGAGCAATGACTCTCTCAGCTCCACCGAAAGCGGGGGAACTAAGATGATTGGACTACTTATCTATGTGACAAGTGCAGGTATAAAACACTGAAGTTTGTGCTCGTGCTTTCTTATACCGCAAAGAACTTCCCGCTTTTTTGATTGTTGCGGGAAGATTCAGTCGTTACATTTGCATCCCCCTTGTTCGGAAGAGTAAGGGGAAAATTTTATCCCAATATCTGTTCAGCGTGTTCTTTCACCTTGATTTCTTTCGGTGTAATAATACGCTCCACTTTACCTTCTTCATCGATGATGAATGTGGTGCGGAAAGTTCCCATGTATTTTCTGCCGCACATGCTCTTCTCACCCCATACGCCAAAGGCATTGTTTAATGTCTTCTCTGTGTCGGCAATCAGTGGGAATGGAAGTTCGTGCTTCTCAATAAACTTCTTGTGCGATTTCTCGTCTTGCACGCTCACGCCCACTACGGCATAGCCTGCACCCAGAAAACGTTGATAATTGTCGCGCAGATTGCATGCTTCTGTCGTGCAACCGGGCGTATTATCTTTCGGATAAAAGTACAACACTAATTTCTTACCTTTGAAGTCTGCCAACTTCACTTCCTTTCCGTCTTGGTCGCATCCTAATATCTCGGGCGCCTTATCTCCTATGTTCATTTGCTTTTAGTTTTGTGCCTACTTTTTAGTTCATTGCTGTTAGTGGGCTAAGTTATTACTCTACGAAGATAAGAAAAAATATCCAACTATCATTATCTTTTTCCAAATTTTCATTTTTTCAGATAAAATGTTTAGAGGTTTTTGTCCTGTTATTTTACCAAAAAACGGTCATCTAAAATCTTCAAAATAGAAAAAATCAATAGGCAAACGAACTGCAAAAATGGGCTGATTTGAGCAAAAAAGATGTCTTTTCAAGTTGAAACATTGATTTAACGCGCTTGGAAACACGTATTAGAGGTGTTGTTCACATGCTTCAGCAGCCTTAAAGCATGCAAATTGCAGGCTTATCTCAATGCTTTAATCGCCAAAAAAGGATGAAAATAGAAAGAAAAAGAGCAGGATTAAACGTAACAACTTCAATACCAAGATGTTATGAAACTTTCTTATATTTCGCGTATTTGCGACCAACTTTGCCGTTGGATGATTTTACGCGAGTTATGAAAGGCACTTTGTAAAGAAAATTCAGTATTGGTAACTTAGTCATGTTCCGCACCAATAATTTTCGAATAGAATGTTTTTTGTTGTAAAAATAGGAGTCTTCAAAGAAAGAATCGTAAGTGTTGAAGGGGACTATCACTTACAAATTTCGATTTTTTCTATTGAGGGTTAGTTCGGTAATTATCAGAGATTTTGACGAATAACTATTCATTTTTTAACTTAAAAAGACGAAATAATGAACTTAACATATTTACCAGCACTAATTGTTTTGTTGTTCAAGATATATTCATTAAATTTGCATCATATTAATAAGTGATTAGTGATGAATAAAAAGGTTGTAATTCCAATTCTTGTTTTTATAATCCTATTGCTGACGGGCGTAGGCATTTTAACCTATTATTTGTTTGAGCAAAAAGAGCAAAACAAAGAAATGCAAGCCTTAGCAGAGTTGGATAAGAAAGAAATGGAAAACGAATACCAGCGTTTCGCCAACCAATATAGCGAGATGAAGACGCAAATCAGCAACGACTCTATTATTGCACAACTCACCAAAGAACAACAGCGAACCCAACAATTACTCAACGAACTACGACAAGTGAAAAGCAATGATGCGAGAGAAATTGCACGCTTAAAAAGAGAGTTGGCAACAGTTCGTGCAGTATTGCGTAGTTATGTGCTCGAAATAGACTCGCTCAATCGTCTTAATCAGAATCTCACAGCTGAGAATACTCGTATTAAAGGAGAATATGAAGCTGCCAACCGACAGATTGAAGGACTTAGCACAGAGAAGCAAAATCTTTCTGAAAAAGTAGCAATAGCCGCACAGTTAGATGCCATCAACATCAATATGTCTTTGCGTGATAAAAGAGGTCGTTCTACTTCAAAGATGAAAAAAGCGAAAACTCTACAAGTTGATTTTAGCATTGCAAAAAACGTTACTGCAACCAATGGCATGCGAACGCTCTACGTTAGAATTGTCTCACCGACAGGAACTGTTCTTGGTGGGGCAGGAACGTTCCCATACGAAAATAAGAATTTACAAGCTTCTATGAAGAAAACTGTTGAATATGGTGGCGCCCAAACAAATGTCACAACTTACTGGAATATAGATCAGGCGTTAGTGGCAGGGAGTTATCAAGTGAGTATCTTCGCAGAAGGGAATATGATAGGATCAAGAAGTTTCACATTTAATTAAAGGTATTACATATTTATCATGAACAGATTGCTTACTATATTCATGCTTGTGGGTACGGTGCTACCCCTTAGCGCACAAACCAAGCTCACACTGGACAGCTGTCGAGCGATGGCACTGCGCAACAACAAGCAACTGAATGTAGCCAGACTTCAGCAAGACGTTGCAAAGAACACTCGCAAGGCACTGCGTACGAAATACCTTCCCAAGGTAGATGCTATCGGTGGATACACATACTTCAGTCGAGAGATTTCCTTACTCAACGACCAGCAAAAGGCAGGATTTGGGAGCATGGGTACGCAGCTCAATAATGCTATTGGCGGAAAAATCTCTGGGAACATTGCAACGTTGGTACAGCAGGGAGTACTTTCTCCTCAAATGGCACAGCACATGGGTGCTCTGCTTGGAACGATTGGGGAATCGGTTGCTCAGACTGGCAACACTATTGGCAGTAGCATCAACGATGCACTTCGAACCGATACTCGACAAGTATGGGCTGGTTCTGTGGTGGTGAAACAACCCATTTATTTAGGTGGAGCCATCATAGCAGCGAACAACATTGCTGATATCACAGAACAATTGGCTGCCAACGACCTAACATTGCGTACACAAACGACCATCTACGACATCGACCATGCGTACTGGCTGGTAGTATCACTCAACCAGAAACTAAAGTTGGCGAATAGCTATCGTCAATTAGTGGGCAAACTCAACGACGACGTTCATCAGATGATAGAACAGGGAGTGGCGACACGTGCTGACGGTCTAAAAGTAGAAGTGAAAGTGAATGAGGCTGACATGCAAATCACACAAGCACAAAATGGCGTATCACTCGCTAAGATGTTGCTATGTCAACTCTGTGGTTTATCTTTAGAAAACGACATCACACTGGCAGATGAAGACAATGAAATGTTAGGAACGGTGATGACACCAACCAGCTATCCTAACACTGATCTTCTCAGCACTCGTCCAGAATTAAGAATGCTACAAAATACCATAGATATTAGCAAGGAAAATACCAAGCTCGTTCGAGCTGCTTACTTGCCACACGTAGCACTTACAGGAGGATATATCATCTCAAATCCCAATATGTTTAACGGATTTCAAAGAAAGTTCTCTGGAATGTGGAACGTGGGATTGATGGTGCAAATTCCCGTATGGAACTGGTTTGAGTGCGATTACAAAGTGCGTGCTACACGTACGTCCACCCAAATAGCTGAACTCAACATGAGTGATGTACAAGAGAAAATTGAACTGCAAGTTACACAAAGTAAATTCAAGTTCAAGGAGGCTCGTAAAAAGCTTGCCATGGCATTAAAGAATATTTCAAGTGCAGAAGAAAACCTGCGATGCGCCAACTTGGGATTCAAAGAAGGCATTATGAACGCAACGGAAATCATGGCAGCACAAACAGCTTGGCAAAAAGCACAAACGCAAAAAATAGACGCAGAAGTAGAAGTTAAACTTGCCGAAGTTGACCTTAAAAAGGCACTGGGCATCTTACAATAATAACATCATGTCGACAAAAACACAACACAACAATATCTTGCTGGCAATCTTAGGATTTGCCGCAGCCGTTATCCTCGTGGCTATCATCGGTTTCTTCACACTTGGAAGAACGCCAGAGATTGTTCAAGGAGAAGTAGAAGTATCTGAATACCGGGTATCAAGCAAGATACCAGGACGTATTTTAGAACTCAGAGTGAAAGAAGGTGACTATGTTCGAGTGGGCGACACCCTTGCTATACTCGAAGCACCCGAAATGAATGCTCAAGAGCAAGCGGCTTCTGCGACGCAACAGGCTGCTGCTGCAATGAGCGACATGGCTGACAATGGCGCACGAAAGGAACAAATACAAGGCGCTTACCAACTGTGGCAACAAGCACTTGCAGCATGCGACATCGCACAAAAGTCTTATCAGCGTGTGCAAAATCTCTTCGATCAAGGTGTGATGAGTGCTCAAAAACGTGACGAAGCCTTTGCAGCCTATAAGGCTCGTGAAGCGCAGGTAAAAGCAGCAAAGAGTCAATATGACTTGGCGAAGAATGGTGCACGAACTGAAGAAAAGCGTGCAGCTGCTAAACAAGCACAAGCTGCTCAAGGTGCTGTAAACGTAGTAAAATCGCTCTTGAGAGAAACCGTACAAATAGCAAAGGTAGAGGGTGAGGTAAGTACTATCTATCCTAAAGAAGGAGAATTGGTAGGAACAGGGTCGCCCATCATGAGTATTTCTGTGATGAAAGACCTTTGGGGTACGTTCAATGTACGCGAAGATCAACTCAAAGGCTTGAAAGTTGGCGACACTTTCAAGGCTTACTCGCCTGCTTTCGATAAAGAAGTCAACATGAAAGTGTACTACATTAAAGACCAAGGGTCGTATGCTGTATGGAAAGCAACGAAGACTAATGGGCAATACGACTTGAAAACATTCGAGGTAAAGGCTCGTCCTATTCAGAAATTTGAGGGTCTCCGTCCCGGTATGTCTCTCATCATACGCGAATCGTAGACGCATTTTTCTGCCAATTCAACATCAATTTTTTCAGTCAAAACAATGGTAAAAAGAATATTGCAAATAGCCTTGCGCGAATGTGGAATACTGATTAAAAACCCCATGTACGGGTTTTGCATGGTCATATTCCCTCTGCTCATCATATTTTTTTTCACCTCTTTACTGAACGAAGGACAACCTGTAGAGATGCCTGTAGGTGTCGTGGATCAGGATAACACACCCACCTCTCGCCGCTTGATACGAAACTTGGATGCTTTTCAAGCGACGAAAGTGGTGGCACATTATCCCAACATGAACGATGCCCGACAAGCTATACAACGCAATGAGATATATGCGTTTCTACTCATACCCAATGGTACGACCGAAGGCATGGTGAGTGCGCGCCAACCAAAGATTTCCTTTTATTACAGCAGCGTAACACTCGTTGCTGGTTCTACCTTGTTCAAGGATCTGAAAACCATAGCCACATTAGGCTCGGCAGGCGTGTCATCAGCCAAACTATCAGCGATGGGGAAAACTGAAGGCGAGATACGAACCTTTTTGCAACCCATTGCTCTCGACCTACACATGGTCAACAACCCATGGGCGAACTACAATGTCTACCTCAGTACCACGATGATTCCAGGCGTACTTATGCTTTTTATCTTCCTCATTTCCGCTTACTCGATAGGAACAGAACTTAAGTTTAAGGAGTCGAAAAAGTGGTTGGGGATGGCTGACAATAACATCTATGTGGCAATGATGGGTAAGATGTTACCACAAACCATCATCTTTCTCACCATATTCTATGCCTTTGAGATTTATATTTATTATGTGCTTCAATTTCCACACACAGGAGGTTTGCTGACTATTTTAATCACTGGACTGCTTGCCGTGCTTGCTTCACAAGCGTTCGGAATCTTCATTTTCGGACTTGTTCCTTCCCTTCGAATGTCAATGAGCGTTTGTTCTCTATGGGGAGTGCTGAGCTTTACTACCAGTGGTGCAACCTTCCCAGTATTCTCTATGAATCCTATGATAGAGGCAATGGCACAGCTTTTCCCGCTTAGGCATTATTACATGCTCTACCAGATGTGCATCTTCAATGGATTTCCGTTAACCGACGCATGGTTCAACTTGTTGGTATTGGGCATATTCATCATTCTTCCCGTGTTTACGATGCGACACATCAAACAAGCCATGCTTATTTACAAATACATTCCATAAAACATTTCAGGTCCAAAACCTACAACCTGTTAAATCATTCAAGGAGCAAAAAAATACAATGAACGACGGCTTATTATATAGAATCAAAGAAGGCATACTGGATATGTGCTACATCTGGATGAAGGAAATCCGTTCATCGTTCACCGACGAGGGCGTTTTGATATTCTGCATCTTGCTACCACTGCTCTATCCCCTGATCTATTCATGGGCCTACAACAATGAAGTGACCAGAAACGTTCCTGTCGCAATCGTTGACAACGCCAACTCTCAGTTAAGCAGAGAATTCATTCGTTCTATTGACGCATCACCAGACACCAAGGTTGCTTACTACTGTAACAGTCTCCCTGAAGCGCAAGATTTGGTAGCCAAACAGGTGGTACATGGCATTGTCTACATACCCGAGGACTTTTCAAGAAAGATATATAGAGGTGAGCAAACACACGTGAGTGTGTACTGCGATATGAGTCTTATGCTCACTTATAAAGCCATTTTACAAAGTGCACAAGCTGCAGCAAGTAGTCAAAACACAAAACTTCAAGTACAGCAAACGGGAGGATATACGCAGCGAGATGATGAAATTGCCACCCAACCTCTTGCTGTAGATGAAGTACAAATCTATAACTCAACGGGAGGATATGGCAATGCTATCATTCCAGGAGTGCTGATGATGATTATTCAGCAAACGTTACTCTTGGGCATTGGTTTAGCTGCTGGTACTGCAAGAGAAAACAACAGATACCAAGATTTGGTTCCTATCAGCCGCCATTATAATGGCATCTTTCGTATCGTGTTAGGGAAATCCATGGCCTATTTCATGCTTTACATCGTACTTGGTACTTATTTAGCATTGGCGATACCCAAGTTTTTTGGTTTTACCTCATTAGCCACAGGGAGTTCCCTCATCGGATTACTTGTACCTTATATACTCGCTTGTATATTTTTTGGAATGACATTATCGTGCCTCGTACGCTATCGAGAAAACGTGATCCTTCTAGTTGTCTTCACTTCCATACCCCTTTTGTTCATGACTGGGATATCATGGCCGCAGCATAACATACCAGGGATGTGGCAAGGCGTATCTACTCTTTTCCCCTCTACCTTTGGAGTACGGGGATTCTTACGTGTCCATAGTATGGGAGCTACGTTGGCTGACATCCGTACCGAATATCAAGCACTGTGGATACAGGTGTTAGTTTACTTCATACTCACTTGCCTTGTGTATCGTTATCAAATTATTCATACCCGTCACCAAGCGATTGAACGCTTCGAGTATTTGAAGAATAAGGCAAAAGCAGCTAAAGAAAGAAAGGGAAACGATTAAACCTTGGAGAAATTCTCTTTACGAATCCTTCTCCTGAAACAAACATCTATCAAGAACAAAAAAGATAAACCCAAATCGGTCATTAGGATTTCTCTGTGTCGTACGGCAAAGAGAAATCCTTTAATTTTTTCCATATGGACAAGAATGATTGTCGTGTTTTTAG
>QWCP01000037.1_pt1 | contig 142010 bp, 134 predicted proteins | sample 1972561 | NCBI WGS metagenome assembly QWCP01 (sample SAMN09866705, study PRJNA288562) | Human vaginal metagenome isolate pre4_vaginal, whole genome shotgun... | isolation source: vagina | host: Homo sapiens | place: USA: California
TCAAACCAATCATACGAGAAAGGAACTCCTTTTTCTAATGTTTTAGGAAATTAAATTAAGGAATAATTCATCCTTACACAAACTATTTTACGGTCTCATTCTACCACTTTGCAGCTATATAGAACGGCTTTTTAAATAAAAAATATTAATATTTTTACTATAAAAAAGACCATATAGAATATATCTATATAGTCTTTTTTGTCTTATTAAGCTAATTCATCGTATAGTGCAAGCATTTCTTCGTCATCAGGCATTAGCTTTAAATACTTTTTAAGTAAGTCTTTCAACGCCGCTTGTTCTCCTTCAAGATTAAAGAGCCGAATCATATCTCTCAAAAAATCAGCATTATTTTGTAAATTAGGATATGCGAGTAAGAATTCATTTCTTGATTCTTGATATTTTTCCAAGCGATACAATGAAACTGCAATATTCCACCTTGCTTGTGGTTCTAGATTTTCATCATCAATTTCTTGGAATAACTGTAAGTTTTCCTCATCTTTTTTCAAATAGAGATATAAATTCGATAATTGTACACGTAAGTCCATATTATCAGGGGCAAATGATAGACCTTTCTTTATCATATCAACAGCTAGGTCATATTTTGCGCAGTTAGCAGCTACACGGCCAATTAAAGCGTAAAGTGTCTCATCATATTCATTGTATGTTAAACCCGTCTGAGCCGTTTCTAGGGCTTTTTCGTTATTACCATCCGCCTCATAAGCCTGTGCAAGTAATGGATAAGCATTTACATAATCACTTGCCTGCTCTAATACACCAGTTAAATATTCAATTGCCTTTTTATAATTTTTGGTACTTAGTAAAACTAAGCCTGCTTCGTATCTGGTATCAATGTCAATAAAATCTTGCCCATATTTTTGAATTATTTCACTAGCTTCTTCATATCGCCCTAATTTTGCCAAACTAGCAAAAATCCGCTCACGCAAATTAATCTCACCAAAATGTTTTTGTCTAGTAGCTAAATCTTGATAATAATGTAATGCCAGTTCATTTTTTCCAGTTGAATAGGCTAATTCAGCCAAGCCAAAAATAATTGCATCTTCTTTTGGAGCTAATTCATGGGCCTCTTGTAATTTTGCTTGCGCAGTTTCAAAAAGACCTAATGATTGGTAATAATCGGCTTGTATTAACAAGCTTTCAAGATAGCTATCACTATTTTCGTCAATGCTATAAAGCAAGCTTAAAGCATCGTCATCTTGCCCATCATTTAACAAAATTTCTGCCAAGTAAACTTTAAACAGATCTTCATCTGGATTATTAGCAATCAGAACCCGATAAACATCTTTAGCCATATTGCTAAAACCCATCTGCGTTAAGTTTTCTGCTAAAGCTGCTAAAATCTCACTACTATCAGAATCAAGTGCCTTCTTTAAGAGGATATTATTTTGAGAAAAATCATGTTTTTCAATTGCATCAAGCAGTTGCTCAGAATACGACATCAATTGATCCTTCTTTCTAGGTAAATTCACTCTTTCTATCTTAACAGCTTCAAGTCATTTAAGAAATAAAAAAAGCCTAGGAAAACCTAGACCTTTTAAAAGTTAAGTAAAAATTACTTAACAGCATCCTTAAGAGCCTTACCAGGCTTGAATGCTGGCACCTTGCTTGCTGGAATTTCGATTTCAACACCAGTTTGTGGGTTACGACCCTTACGAGCGGCACGGTTACGTACTTCAAAAGTACCAAAGCCAATCAATTGAACCTTTTCACCCTTAGCAAGATCTTGTTGGATTGATGCAAAAATTGCATCAACTGCTGCAGCAACATCTTTCTTGGTAAGCTTAGTCTTAGCTGCAACTTCTGCTACTAATTCTGCTTTGTTTGCCATTGTATTCACCTCCTGAGTTTGAACCTATGAGTTCAGACTTATTCTTCAAAAAAAGAATAAGGAAGAATGATCATGACCAATCATTGTTTCCTGATTCTAAAAATAGCACAATAAGCCCGTCATAACAAGGTTTTTTCAAAAAATAAATGATAAATCTTTCTTTGCTAGATACAAATATATATTTTCTTAGTTTATTATTAGAAACTTCTTTTAATCCCTTTATTTTCGCTTACGTGGCAAGATTTTTATCGGGGTACCAGTAAAATCAAAATTGTCACGAAGTTGATTGATCAAGAACCGTTTATATGAAAAGTGCATCAATTCAGGATCATTTACAAAGACAACAAAAGTTGGTGGTTGAACAGCTACTTGAGTCATGTAGTAAACCCTTAAACGTTTTCCCTTAATTAAAGGTGAAGGCACAAGCTTAGATGCTTCAATTAACATGTCATTCAAGACACTAGATTGAATTCTTTGACTTTGGTTTTCAGCAACTTCTTTAATTAAATCTGGTAGTTGATCCAAATTTTTGCCAGTTTTTGCAGATACAAAAATAATAGGAGCATAGTCAAGATATTGAAATTCTTCACGAATGACTCTAGTGAAGTCTTTAGCGGAATTAGAATCTTTTTTAGGTAAATCCCACTTATTAACAACAATAATCATTCCACGGCCTGCATCATGAGCAAATCCAGCCACATGCTTATCTTGTTCACGAATTCCAGTGCTGGCATCTAAAACTAGGCAAACTACATCAGAGCGTTGAATTGCAGCCTGAGCACGTAAAACAGAATACTTTTCTGTTTTTTCGTAAACCTTTCCTCGACGTCTAATACCTGCAGTATCAATCATTCTAAACTTCGTGCCATCTTCAGCTACAAATGGTGTATCAACTGCATCCCTAGTTGTACCTTCTTCATTAGCAACAATAACTCGTTTTTGACCCAACATAGCATTGATAATTGATGATTTACCAACATTTGGACGCCCAATCACACTAAAGGCAATTTCATCTTCATCCTTAGTATCAGCTTCAGGTGGGAAATTCTCAACAACAGCGTCAAGCAAGTCCCCAATTCCTGTACCATGAGTTGATGAAATTGGAATTGGATCTCCTAGTCCTAAACTATAAAAATCATAAATATCTGCACGTTGTTCTGGATTATCTGCCTTATTAACAGCCAAGATAACTGGTTTACTTGAGCGATAGAGAATTCTAGCAATTCTCTCATCCAAATCAGTCAAATGCAAGGCAACGCTTGTAATCATTACAATTACATCCGCTTCTTCCATAGCAATATCTGCTTGAGCGCGAATTTCATCTTCAATTCGTCCGCCTTCCCAAGTAATACCACCAGTATCGATGATATTAAATTCATGGCCTAGCCAAGAGGCTTTGGCATAATTACGGTCACGCGTTACTCCTGGTCGGTCTTCAACAATAGCTAAACGTTCATTAATAATTCGATTAAATAAAGTTGATTTTCCAACATTAGGTTGACCAACAATTGCAACAGTTGGTAGAGCCATTATTATCATCCTTTCTTTATTTGATTAAATTTAAATTCCAACAAAAAAAGCCGACTAAAGTCGGCTTTTTAATCATCATTATTGACGGTCTTTCAATTGGTCACCAATGATGTCGCCAAGTGCAAAGCCGTTGTCGTTGTTATCGCTCATGTACTTCTTAGCTACAGAATCGTTACGTGATGCGCTACGACGAGCGTTGTTTCCTTCGCCTTCAGCTGCTGGTTGTGCTTGCTTAATTGAAAGAGAAATTCTCTTTTCATCTGGGTTAATGCTCAAAACCTTAACCTTAACAGTTTCGCCAACCTTCAAAACATCGCTAGGCTTTTCAACACGCTTGTTTGAAATTTCAGAAACGTGTACTAAACCTTGAATACCATCTGCTACTTCAACAAAGGCACCAAATGAAGTCAATGACTTAACTTCACCTTCAACTACTTCGCCTTCACTTAATTCTGAAGTTGCTTGTTCAAATGGTGATGGTTCAGTTTGCTTAATTGAAAGGGAGATGCGGTGTCTGTCGTCATCGATACCGATAACTTTAACCTTAACATCTTGACCAGTCTTCAATACATCACTAGGCTTGTCAATATGCTTGTATGAGATTTCAGAGATGTGAACTAAGCCGTCAACACCACCAACATCTACAAAGGCACCAAAGTTAGTTAAACGAGAAACTTTACCTTCAACAATATCACCAGCAACAAGTTGTGAAGCTACAGTTTCAAATGCTTCTTCACGTTCTTCTTCGATTAATTCCTTGTGTGAAAGGATTAAGCGGTTCTTGTTAGGATCAATTTCGGTAATCTTAACCTTAATAGACTTACCAATGTATGGCTTAAGGTCTGAAACAAAGTGGTTAGAAATTAATGATGCTGGCAAGAAACCTCTAGTACCAACGTTAACAATTAAACCACCACGTACTGAACTAGTTACAGTACCTTCAATAGCGTTACCTGCTTCGTAGTCCTTTTGAAGCTTATCAAATGCTTCTCTTTCCTTCAAGCGAGTTACTGAGAAGAAGAATTCGCCGTTTTCCTTATCGCCACCGGCTCTTCTCAATACCAAAGCCTTGAAAGTATCACCAGGCTTAACTAAGTCGTGGAGATCTGCATTACGATCTTGTGTGAATTCACGACGAGTGATGACACCTTCAACACCTGCATTTTGAACACCAACTGCAATTTGTCCGTCTTCAACACTTAAAACTTCAACGTCTACAATGTTGCCAACTTCAACACCTTGCATTTCCTTTAAAGCATCTAAAAATTGATTACTGTTATCTGACATAAATACCTCCCAATATCATGTTTAATTTTAAATGAAAGCATGATATTTTTCCACCTTTTCGAGCTTTTTTTTCAAAATTTCTCTTGATTTTTTGTTATTTTGCCATTTTTGCCTTAATTTTTGCCAAAATGTCACTAACTACTTCATCAATTGACATATTTGTTGTATCAACTTCAACCGCATCATCTGCCTTTTTTAATGGAGAAATTGCACGATGCGAATCTTTATAATCACGCTCGGCAATATCATGTTCAATTTTAGCTAAATCTTCATGAATTCCCTTTTCAGCATAATCAAGCAATCTTCTCTTAGCTCGTGAATGAACACTTGCAACTAAAAAGATTTTTAATTCAGCATCAGGCAAAACCGTTGTACCAATATCACGGCCATCCATAATAACATTAGTTGAACCAGCCATTTCTCGTTGTAATTCAACCATTTTTTCGCGTACACCTTTTAATGCACTTACTTGCGAAACATTAGCAGTGATTTCTGGCGTTCTAATAGCAAGAGAAACATCTTCCCCAGCAACGTAAACTCTTTGTTCACCATTTTCTGACTTAAACTCAATTTTATTTTGACTAATTGCTGTTAAAATATGAGCTTCATCGCCATAATCAATATTTTCTTTTCTTGCAATAAAAGTACATGCGCGATACATCGCACCAGTATCAATATAAATAAAACCTAACTTTTTAGCAATAATCTTGGCAACTGTACTTTTTCCAGCAGAAGCTGGACCATCAATAGCTACTTGCATTTCAATAAAAAAGAGACCACGGTCTCTTTATCCTTTCCTGTGATTTTAATTAAGTTTGAGTGTTTCCCCAGCTCTAATACTTGTTGCATCAGTAATATTATTCAACCGAGCTAATGTATCAACAGACATCCCATGAGCTGCAGCAATAGATGATAAGCTATCTCCATCTTGAACTACATATGTCCGCAACTCTGAACTTGATGAACTAGCAACTGAACTTGAAGAAGCGGCTTGAGAACTAGATGATGATTCGCTTGAAGCTGAGCTAGAACTTGAGGATTCTTTTACAATTTTAATTTTTTTACTCTTAGAACTTGCAGAACTTGAAGCTGAAGTTTTAACTCTAGTCGGTGTAGTCACATCTGAACTTGAAGATTTATGATTAAATGTCAAGTAAACTGGGACACCAACCAATACAACAATTACTAAACCAATTACCCATTTAACAAAATGATGAGCCTTTTTAGGCTTAGATTGTTGAACTCGTCCTTGTTCAGGCCGCTTAAAATGCTTGTAAGGGCCGTTATTTGATGAATTATTATTCACGATAAACACTCTCCCAACATAATCACTGTTATTTTAGCATATTTAAGGATAAAGAAAAAAGCCCCTCTTAGGGCTTATCTAATATTAGTCAAATTAAAATCTCTTTGAAGCAAAATTCTCTAGTTGTGGTAAAACAAATTTAATCACCATAACTGCTAAAATTCCGTTAATTACTCCCTTTATCACATTAAATGGAACAACTCCATAAAGAATGTAAGTTGCTGGGAATGAGAAATTAGCAAACTTAGCATACATTGGCATTAAAAGCCAAATATTTGCTAAGCTCATCGCAAGGGTTAAGCAAATTGTACCAACTACTACTGCGGCTATTTGCATAATGAATTTATCTTCATTTTTCTTGCTAACCACATATAAAGGCACAATATAGCAAATACTTGCCAAAAATGCTGCTATTTGGCCAACTAAAGACAGAATATTAAATCCTGATAAAGCTAAACTCAAGAAGCACTTAATAAAAGCCATTCCAATTCCAGACACTGGTCCGAATAAAAAGCTACCAATTAAAATAATGACATCTGAAAAATCCATTTTTAAAAATGGGAAAATCGGAATAATTGGGAATTCAATCTTCATTACTACAAAAGCAATTACACCAATCATTACTGCTGCTAAAGTCTTAGCTAGATTTGATCTTGTCTTAGTCATAAATATTTCCTACAAACAAAAGGGTCTGCGCTCCAAGAGGCAGACCTTTGAGAAAGTATTATGTAATTTTCCTTTATCAGCCTGTCTTCTTCCATCTAGACTATACTATCGGTACCTTAGGGTTCAGCCACATAAGTGGGTTGCTGACTCAAACAGCCGGTCGGGATTTTCACCCTGCCTTGAAGACGCTTTCCTATTAAATTCAGCTTCAGTATACTACATGCTTTTTAGTTTAGCAACTTCTTCACGAGTTAATTCACGATATTTACCTGCAGTAAGTGACTTTAAGGTTAAAAAAGCATATCGTTCACGTGATAACTTATCAACTAAATGACCTACTGCCTTAAACATTCTTTTAACTTGATGGTAATGTCCTTCATGAATTGTTAATTGAACAATTGAAGTTCCCTTTTCTCGATTAGTGCTAATGATTTTTACCTTTGCAGGTGCTGACTTTTTACCATCAATCCTTACACCATGTTTTAAACTATATATTTCTTCTGGGGTTAAAAAGCCCTTAATTTTTGCAACATACACTTTATCTACCATGTGGCGAGGGTGCATTAGTTTATTAGCCAATTCACCATCATTAGTAATAAGTAGTAACCCAGAGGTATCATAGTCAAGTCTCCCTACTGGATACAAACGATAAGGACTCTCTTCAAAAAAGTCCAGAACAGTTTTTCTTCCTTTATCATCTTTTACAGAAGAAATAACTCCTCTTGGCTTATATAAAAGGTAAGTATGTTTACTTTCTTTTTGAATTGGTAAGCCATCAACTTCAATATTTGCACTAGGTTCAACCTTAGTTCCCAATTCAGTTACAATTCGCCCATTAACTGCCACTCTGCCTTCAGTTATCATTTTTTCAGCTTTCCGACGAGAAGCTATACCTGCTTGAGCAATCAATTTTTGCAAACGTTCTGCCATTATCTTTCTCCTAGTCTATTTTGAGGATTATTACTATCTTTTGCCTTAAAGAGATCTACTTGTCCCTTTTCATCAATACTTTCATTTTCAAAATCTTCAATCACTGGCAAATCAGCTAAAGACTCATATCCAAAATATTGCAAGAAATAATCTGTCGTTACATATAAGTTAGGATGACCGGGAACATCTTTTTTCCCGCTTGTTTTAACTAACCCACGCCAAATTAACGTTTGAATTGCACCAGCAGAATTAACTCCTCGAATTTCATCGATTTCAACTCTTGTAATTGGTTGACGATATGCAACAATTGCCAAAATTTCTAAAGCTGATTGGCTCAAGGTCTTTGAAAGATCTTTTTGATAATATTTTTCAACAACATCAGCCACATCATAACTTGTTGTCATCTTATATGTATCTTTAATCAAACTAACTTGCAAACCTGAATTTTCATCCTCAGATAGTTTTTGAGTTAACTTCTTCGCTAACTCACGCAAAGCCGGAGCTTCAATTTCTAATAATTGACACAAGTTAGCTTGTTCAACACCTGTATCACCAGCTAAGTATAATAAACTTTCTAATTCAGCGAGCTTAGTTGCCATTTACTAATCAATTCTTTCTAGTGTCAAATCGCCATATTCACGACCTTGACTTACTTTTATTTTTTTATTTTTACTCATTTCTAAAATAGCCAAAAAGAGTGAAATTACATCATCTAAGGTTTTAATTTTTTGAATACATGAAAAAAAACTAATCCTTGTTACTTGCGAGAACTTATTTTCAAGCATTTTAGTCATATCACTTACAGAAGAATATTTAATCTTTACTGTAGCTGATTCTGGTGTCCGCAATTTATACCGCCGAATCAATAAGGAGAAGGTATTAGCTAATTCACTCTCACTAAGTTGTCCTAATGGTAATGGAGATATGCTTTTAGCTTGTCCTACACTAGGCTCTTTGGCTACAGTAACAGGGACACTATCATTACGCTGTTTTAAATATTTAGATATTTTCTTAAAAACAGAGTATTGAACTAATTGTTCAACTAATTCTTGTCTTGGATCGATATCTGGTTCTTGCTCTAATTCAACAAAATCATTTTTGGGCAATAAATATTGTGACTTAATTCTCAATAAAGTTGATGCCATAACAAAGTACTCACCAGCTAGTTGCAAGTTGAGTTCTTTCATTTTTTCAAGATACGTAAGATATTGTCTTGTTATTTCAGCAATTGGAATATCATAAATATCAATCTCTTGAGAACGGATTAAGTGTAATAATAAATCTAATGGCCCTTCAAAATTGGGTAATTCAACTTTTAAATTTTCTGTCATCGTTAATCCTTAAATAAGTAACTATAATCTGGAAGTGCTGTTAATCGCTTCTTGGGAAATTCTTCACGTAAATCTCTAATTATTGCTTGTTCATATTCGTGATTTCTAAATCCCGGTGCTAGTGACAAATATCTAATTAAAACAAAATGTTCTAATAATTGAATCCCCACAATCCCGATTAAATCAGACTCTTTATCTCTAAATAAATATAGGAAGAATTCACCAGAATTATCATACAAACTCATTTCTTCTTGTAAATTTTTTAAATTTCGTAAATCAGGCAAATAGGATAACAACCCCATTGCGATTTTTTCATAGTCTTTTTTATATTTTACTAACATAATTATGCTCTAGGATGTGTTTTCTGATAAACATCAAAAATATGCTTTTGTGATAAATTAGTATAAATCTGAGTTGTACTAATGTCACTGTGACCCAATATTTCTTGCACAACTCGCAAATCTGCTCCGTTTTCAAGTAGATGAGTCGCGAAAGTATGCCTCAAAGTATGCGGCGTAATATCTTTGTCAATCTTAGCCAATTTACTATATTTCTTAATTGACTGCCAAACTGCTTGTCTTGTTAACTGTCCGGCTCTATTATTTAAAAATAAAAAGTCACACGCAACACCCTTTTTGAGCAATGCTGGATCTCTTACATTTTTTAAATACTTATCAAGCCAATTTAAAGCAAAGTCAGTCACAGGAACCAACCGCTCTTTTGAGCCTTTCCCCAAAACCCTAATTATCTTTAAATCAGTATGCAAGTCCGCTTCTTTTAAATTAATTAATTCGCTGACCCGCATGCCAGTAGCATACAGTAATTCCAAAATTGCCCGATCACGCAATCCAGTTGTAGTTTTGATATCAGGTTGAGCTAGCAGCTGTTCTACTTCCTTTTGTGAAAGAGCAAGTGGTAGTCTTTTTTCTTGCTTAGGAGTATCAATTTGAATTAAAGGATCAACTACCAAAATATGTTGTCGCAACAAATAGCGATAAAACCGTCGCAAAGTAGTTATGCCACGACTAATTGTACTAGTCTTTTTTCCTTCATCACGCTGTTTAGCTAGATAAGAATCGATTATCAATGGATCTTCTGGCCAATCAGTAATTTTTTCTTTATCTAAATATTCAATAAATTGGTTTAAATCCAATTGATATGAATCAACTGTATTCTTACTCAAGCCCCGCTCCAAACTGCAAAATCTCAAGAAATCAGCAACTTGATCAAGATTATTCTTCTTCATTTTTATCTACCAAAGTAATTTTACCAGCATCTTTATCTTCAACAATCAAGCCTTGCTTTAGCAATCTACCAATTGCTCTCTTAAAAGCTGATTTAGAAATACCAAAATGATTTTTTATATCTTGCGCATCACTTTTATCGTAAAATGGCAAAGATTTGCTTGCTTCACGTCTAAGTGACATCAAAATCATCTGACTATCTTCATCAATTTCTTCAAATGCTCTTGGTAATACACTCAAATTTAAACGGCCATATTTACTAATTCCTACAACTCTAGCCTTAATTTGTTCCCCTAATCTAAGTGGGGTCATCATTTCGCTTTCATGGATAAAGCCTAAATAAAAATCGCTTGTTAAAACAAAATCTCCTACTGGACGCGTCGCATAAACAGTAACTAACAAGTTTTTATTTTTCATATTTTGAGGAAATTTGCTTGAAAGTTGTTCAAAAACATTTTCATCGGCCATTTTTGCCCAAATACGATCTTTATGGTCGGTTTCTAAAGTAACTAACAAGCGATCTCCAATTCTTGGCCATTTCGCCTTATCAAGAGGTAAATCATCCAAAGAAATAACTACATCTTTATCTGGCAAACCAATATCCACAAAGACTCCTAAATCACGTCTAACTTCAGTAACTTTACTCCATCCATATTGATCTGGCATTGCAAAAGGATAAAACTGAGTCATTTGTTTTTTATGATTTTTATTATCATAAATAAAGCCTTGAACAATATCACCTAATTGGGGCATTTGCTCTTGAGTAACTTCTAGCTTATTGAGCTCATAAGTCACCCCATTTACCTGAACATAATATGCCTCGTCATTTTTATCAATAACTTTTCCTTTTTGAATTGTCCCTAGCATGCGAGGCCTCCTTTCTTAAATATATTTATTTTACATAATCTAATTCTATAGTATAAAGAATTTAGGCAAAAAATAAAAGCAGTCTGAAAAATCAGACTACTTTTATTTTTATATTTAACTAGCTATTATAAGTTAGCTGCTTCACCTTGGTATACAGCACCACGACGAGCATCAATAGTAATAGTAGTGTTGTCAGCAATCTTGTCAGTTGCGTCAGTAGCACCAACGATAACTGGGATACCTAATGAAAGACCAACAACAGCAGCATGTGAAGTTAAACCAGAAGCTTCAACTACTAAACCACTTGCCTTCTTGATTGCGGGTAAGTAATCCTTGTCAGTAGTCTTAGCAACTAAAATGTCACCATCTTCTACCTTGTTGTTTGCTTCATCAGCACTGTTTGCTACAACAGCCTTACCGATAACTGAACCAGTACCTACACCAAGACCCTTAACAAGCTTTGAACCGATAAGTTCAAGCTTCATCAAGTTAGTAGTACCAGATTCACCAACCGGAACACCAGCAACGATAATTACTAAATCGCCATCCTTAACGAAGCCGTTTTCCTTAGCAATCTTAGCTGCCTTTTCAAACATATCATCAGTTGAAGTTGGCTTTTCAGTAAGAAGTGGTTGAACACCCCAAACAATACCAAGTGAGTGTTGAATCTTTTCATCGAAAGTCAATGCAACGATGTCTGCATTTGGACGGTACTTAGAAATCATTCTTGCAGTGTAACCTGATTGAGTTGCAGTAATGATAGTCTTTACACCTAATTCTTCAGCAGTTCTAACAACTGATTCACCGATAGCTTCAGTTACATTTGAACCTTGGTATTCTTCAAATCTTTGAAGTGCCAAAGTGTTACGTTGTGCAATTTGCTTTTCAGTACGTACATCAATGTCGTGCATTGCTTGTACTGATTGTACAGGGTATAAACCGTTTGCTGATTCACCTGAAAGCATAGTTGCATCAGTACCATCCAAAACAGCGTTAGCAACGTCAGTTACTTCGGCACGAGTTGGACGTGGGTTTTCTTGCATTGAGTCAAGCATTTGAGTAGCAGTAATAACTGGCTTACCTAATGCATTTGCCTTCTTGATCAAAGTCTTTTGTACAAATGGTACGTTCATGAATGGGATTTCAACACCCATGTCACCACGAGCTACCATTAAACCATCAGAAACTTGAAGGATTGAATCAATGTTGTCGATACCTTCTTGTGATTCAATCTTAGGGAAGATCTTAACGTGGTCTTGGCCAGCGTTTTCACATAATTGACGAATATCTAAAACGTCTTGAGCCTTACGTACAAATGAAGCAGAAATAAAGTTAATGCCGTGTTGTAAACCGAAGTTAATGTCATCAGTATCCTTTTCAGTAATACCTGGGAGACGGATTTCAACACCTGGTGCGTTAACACCCTTCTTAGAACCAATTAAACCAGTGTTTTGAGCCTTGGTTACTAATTCCTTGTTTGCTTCATCTTTTTCAGTGATTAATAAGTCAACCTTACCATCATCGATTAATACGTGACCACCTACGTGAGTGTCATCGTAAAGACCTGGGTAAGTTACGTAAATCTTGTCCTTGTTACCCTTCTTGGTAGCATCCATAGAAATACGCATAGTTTCACCAGTGTGAATAGTGAACTTGCCTTCTTCTTGTTCGGTAGTTCTGATTTCAGCACCCTTGGTGTCAAGCATAATACCAACTAACTTGCCGGTCTTCTTTTCAGCTTCTCTAACCAACTTCATACGTGAAAGGTGTTCTTCGTGATCACCGTGTGAGAAGTTGAAACGGAAGACATTTGCACCTGCTTCAATTAACTTAATAATAGTTTCTAAATCGTTTGATGCAGGACCTAAAGTACTAACAATCTTAGTTTTCTTCATTTAAAAAACTCTCCTATTACAAAAACAAAATTTACCGTGACAAATCATCATTCATTGCAAGCAATGAGTAATCACCAACATGGCGTGAATCAAATAAATCAACGATGTCATGAGTACACAAGTGATTGTCTTCAATACCTACAGCTAAGCCACCTTTTCCTTCCATAAGAAGCTTAACAGCATATGAACCCATTTTACTTGCTAAAACACGATCACTAACAGTAGGTTCACCACCACGTTGCATGTGACCTAAAACTTCAGTACGAGCATCAAAGTCACCATACTTGAGAAGTTCCTTCAAGAAGTCTTCTGAAGACATTACGCCTTCTGCAACAATGACAATACCGTGATCCTTACCATTAGCAAAGCTCTTTTTAAGCTTGTTAGCAATAGCTTCAATGTCATATGGCTTTTCTGGAATAACGATAGCATCAGCACCGCTTGCCACACCAACACGCATGGCAATATCACCACAATCACGACCCATAACATTAATTACGAATACACGTTGGTGACTGCTTGCAGTATCTCTGATTTTATCAATTGCATCAGCTGCTGTAGTGCAGGCAGTATCAAAACCAATAGTTAAATCAGTGAATGGAATATCATTATCAATAGTACCTGGAAGACCAATAGAGTTAAATCCTCTCTTAGTCAAAGCCAAAGCACCATGGTAAGAACCATCTCCACCAATAACTACTAATGCTTCAATACCATGCTTCTTCAATTGTTCAATACCACGTAATTGACCTTCTTCTTGCGCAAACTCCGGATAACGAGCTGTGTAAAGGAAAGTACCACCACGAGTTAAGATATTGGCAACTGAATCAGATGTCATTGGGAAGATGTCACCAGCAACTAACCCTGCAAATCCGTAGCGAATACCGAATACTTCGATGCCATTAGCCATCGCAGTTCTAGCAACCGCACGAACAGCAGCGTTCATACCAGGGGCATCCCCACCACTTGTTAAAATACCAATCCGTTTCATGAATTCACCCCCTCATGATTATTATGTGTAATTTCTCACATCAATTAAATACTACCATTTTTTTCTCTCAAAGTCTTTAAAAAAATGGGCTAAATTACTATTCTGTTGCTTTTTTTATTTTGTTAGCGTTGCCATTGCCGCTAGATTGTGATTCTTTGAATTTGTTTTTATTCAGTAAAATTGACAAGTTTCAAATTGGTCAACATATATTGAACTTTTCCAGCATCATAGCGATCACTTTGAGTTCTAATTCCCAAAAGATATATTTGTCCCTCTTTCAAGATATTTGAAATATTATTGTAAATTCCTGGGAAAATTGTAATTTCTTGTTCACTGCTTGCATCCCTAAAAGTTGAAAAAGCCATTGTATCGCCTTTTTTAGTTCTAATTAATTTCAATTTAATTAATTTACCAACTGCAATTCCCGTTTCATTAACTGTAAAAGAATTTAAAGCTTGAGCATTGAATCGTTCGGCGTATTTTTGAACAACTAAAATTGGAGTTTTGGTTGTTGAAAAACCTAACACTTCTTCTTCCATTGTGGCCTTTTCATTTGAATTAGGGGCTGGTGCTTGCTCTAAACGAATTCCACCTAATCCTTCAGATAAAGTTTCATTTTGACCAGTAAACTTAATATTTTCTACTATTTCTTTGCAGTTAGCCAATAACATTTTTCGATTTTCATCAATTTTGTCAAAGCAACCTGCCTTAATCATGGCTGCAATCGCTTGTTCAGAAAGAAATTTAGCATCTATTTTTCTTAAAAAATCGGCTAAAGAGGTAAAGTTTTTCGGCAAACCAGCAATATTTCTTAAAAAATCAACTCTCAGACCCTTAATTGCTTTAAGGCCAACCTGAATTTGACCATTTACCAAATAATAGTCAGTCTGACTATTATTAATATCTGGGGCCAAGATTTTTACACCAGCTTCTTGAGCCTGAGTGATATATTCACCAGCTTTTACTCGATTAGCACTAACAGAATTTAATAATGCAGTAAAGAATGCAGCTGGATAATGAACTTTTAAATAAGCAAGCCAAAAAGCAATTTTGGAATAAGCTACCGCATGTGAACGATTAAAACCATAGTTAGCAAACTGTTCAATATATGCATAAACTTTGCTAGCAGTAGCTTGTGGATGGCCATTTTTAACTGCTCCAGCAATAAATTTTTCGCGTTCTTGATCAATTAAATCTTGCTTTTTCTTAGACATGGCTCTACGCAATAAATCCGCCTCACCCAAGCTAAAACCAGCCATAATTTGTGCAGTCTGCATAACTTGTTCTTGATAAACCAAAATTCCATAAGTTGGTTGTAAAAGTTTCGCTAAAGATGAATCGGGATAAGTGATTGGCTCTTTACCTTGTTTTCGATTAATAAAATGATCAATATTTTGAATTGGTCCTGGCCGATATAAGGCGTTAACGGCTACAACATCTTCAAAACTATCAGGATGCAATCGCCTTAGAACATTTTTAATTCCTTGTGATTCAAATTGAAACACAGCATCAGTCTTCCCCTTTTGAAACAATTGTAAGGTCTTAATATCATCAAGAGGGATCCTTTTAGGGTCTAATTTTATGCCATCTTTTGCTAGCAATTCTATCGTATCACCTAAAATAGTTAAATTTCTTAATCCCAAAAAATCAATTTTTAATAAGCCTAGTTCCTCAACGTGGGCTTTTGTTTGTTGGGTCACAGGAATCCCCAATGTTCCTGCTTGCAATCCTGCTATTTGCGCAATAGATTTGTCACTAATTACTAGTCCTGCTGCGTGAATGGAGGCATGGCGTGGTATCCCTTCTAATCGCATAGCCGTTTTAAATAATAACTTATTAAGTTCTGATGCATTAACAAGCAATTGCAATGCTTTTGATTCTTGATAAGCCTGTGCTAAGGTGATTTTTGATTTGGAAAACGGGATTGCATGGGTAAATTTACTAGCTTGAATTGTTGTTAAACCAAATACCCGGGCGCAATCACGCAAAGCCTGTTTTGCAGCCAAAGTCCCAAAAGTCAATATCTGGGCCGCATGATCCATTCCATATTTTTCAAACATGTATTTAATGATTTCATCACGACGATTATCTGGGATATCAAGGTCGATATCTGGCATTTGAGCTCGAGCTGGATTTAAAAATCTTTCAAAAAGCAAATTATATTTTATAGGATCAACTTCTGTAATTGCCAAACTATACGCCACTAAAGAACCTGCTGCTGAGCCACGACCTGGTCCAGTAGTAATATCAACAGAATGGGCATAATTTATTACATCCCACACAATTAAGAAGTAGTCATCAAAGCCCATCTGATCAATAATTTTTAATTCATAATCTAGCCTTTTTTGATAAATTTCTGGGATTGGTTGCCCATTAAAACGCTTAGCAAGCCCTTTTTGAACTAACTGACGTAAATATATTTTAGAATCAGGGGCAAAACTTTGCTTATATTTAGGTAATTCTGGTTGAGTAAAAGTTACTGACGCCTTACATTCATCAGCTATTTTAGCTGCATTATGCAAAGCTGATAAAATACTGCATTCATTATACGCAGATACTAATTCACCACTGGTGCGTAAATAATGAGAACCCTTTTGCAAGGCCAAACTAGAAGTATCAACTAATTTTTGTCCTTGTTCAATCGCTCTTAATGTTTTTACCAAAAAATGATCACTAGCTTGCAAATATTGAACATCTTCAGTTGCAGCTAGAGGTAAATTAAACTGTTTAGCCATGCTTTTTGCATAATCAATATATGGCTGATTTTTACCGGCATAGGCTCCTAAATATAAATCACTAGAGCTGGGAATTATTTTTTGTAATTCACGAATGAAATCACTTCCCAACTTTTCATTATTTTCAGCTAGATAGCGCAGTTCACTAGTTATATTAGCTGGCACAATAAAAACTTGATCACTTAAATATTTGGCTAACTGCTTTAGGGTTAAAACTTTACGTTCATCGCCATTATCAGTTTTTAGATTGATTGCACTAGATAAACGTAATATATTTTTATAACCTTGGTTATTTTTAGCAATTGAAATTAAGTCATAACGATGCGCTTGGTCAACAATCCCATTAAGTCTGATTGTCATTCCAAGTAAAGGTTTTAAGTTAACTTTTTTGGCAGCTAAATAAAAATCAACTAAGCCATATGTAACATTTATATCAGTTAAGGCTAAACTACTATATCCTTTATCTACGGCATCTTTCACCAAATCATCAATTAAAATTGGACTTTTGAGCAGAGAAAAAGAACTCAGCGTTTGTAAACCAGAAACTTGCATCACGTGACCCCTTTCATTTATTCTAAGTATACCAAAAACTGGTATTATGTTTCATTTCCTTGTTTACAATTTCAAAATTTGATAAAATGCAAAGCGAAAGAAGGAGAGATTATGCGCTACATTATTTCAGTAATTTGGAGTACTATTTTTATGTCAATCATTGGTTTTATTGCTGCAGCATTAACTGAAACGCAATTTAACCCAATGCAAGCAATTCGTGTAGGAATTGTATTTGGTTTGTTATTTGCTGTTATTATTCCTTTCATCGCAGCTAAATCATACAAGGGTAAAACCAAGTACAGTAAGATGTTATAATTATTGAATATAAAAATAGGAGACGTAGAATGTTACGTCTCCTTTTATTTTTATTGAAACTCTTTAACTTTTTCAATCTTTACTCTATATTCTGGTTTATAACGAATTGCCCAATCTTTCGTTATAATTTTATCAATAAGTTCTTCTTGATAAGTTGCTTCATATTTTTGACCTTTGAAAGTAAAGGCTAGTGTGTACCAGATAGTATTGGTAAAAGCCCTTTGATTCCTAACAAAAGGCTGGGCAACTTTTATTTCATGAGTATTAATATTTTGTTTTTTCAAAGCTAATTCAATTTCTGAATAGGCAACCTTCGTATCATGCTCTTCTTGAAAAGACAAATAACTTAAATAAATACCAACTAAAATCAGCAAATTGAATAAAAGTGTTAAAATCCACACCATCAAAGGGTGCTTTTGTCCAAAGTTTTTCATAGTTATACCTACTTTAGATGTTCAATCTTTCCAGTTTTTAAACTGTACCAATCAAAGTGTCTTCTTCCAGATTTCTTGTAGCAAGCAAGGATATATTTCCTATCTTTATATTCATATGTTTGATAATAAACCTTGCTTTCTGTATCTTCTTGCATCATATCCAGTGCTTTGGCTTGTGGTTTCTTTTCTGAAACCACTTGAGTAATTTGATAGTTAAAATATGCTGATTTAATCGAGGTTAAAATCTTGGGTCCGAAAAACATTAAGAAAACTATACTCCAAAATACAATTACTGGAGAAATAAATGGATGATTCTGGCAAAATGATGTTACTTTCTTCATAAGCTTTCTCCTTAAAAAATCCCACTCATCATTTCAGTTTAATTATATCATGTAAGCAATTTCAAAATTAAAAAGACCACTTCCTTTTGAAGTGATCTTTTTATCTAATAAAACTTGTAATATTGCTTAGTATCTACCTTAACTTCGCCACTAGTCAGATATTCAGTAAACATTTGTACATAATCTTTATCAAGCATTAGTTCAATTTTATCCATTGAATATGCAGGGTAGAAACCTCCACCCATAGCCCGATAATTATTTACTGCCAAATGATAAATATGTTCATCTTCGATTGGTTTTCCATATAAAGTCAATTCTACTACTCTTTGCCCATGTGGCTTAGATAAATCAACTTCATAATGTAATGGATAAAAGACATCAAAATGATACAACTGTGGCTTAGGCTTAATATAACGATCAATGAAATGAATATTTCCCTCGTTATCTTTTTCAAGGAAAGTAGCAGTATGTTCTAAAATCTCCCTTAATTCCTTGCCAGTTAGTTTTACCTTACAAAGCTGATTAGCATATGGATAATTCAAAATAACTTCTCTCAAAGTTACTGTTTGATTGGTAAACCCACGTGCCTTTTCGCTCATAACAGCAGTTGCAGAAATATCAGCACCAGTAAAGTAAATTTGCATTTGTTGAAGCAGATTTATAAATGGTGCTCCTTTAGTTCTACCTTCAAAAGCATTTTTAATTGGTGCTGGCTCAGATAAATGAGCAATTGGTTGATCAAGCCATGCTTGAGCTTTTTCGTCAACATCAGTTATATCTTTTACAATTTCTGAATCTGGTTCATAATCTTTAGTCTCAATTAAACTAGTTTCTAAATTGTTAATCTTAACACCATCACTAGTTTTATCCAAATCAATTACTACTTGCGCAACACATTCGCCTCGATATCCTGGTTGGACGATGGCAGTATTATTAACCACTAAGTTCAAGCGACGATGTTGATGCCCAGTCAAAAACACATCAACTTCTGGAACTTCTGTTACAATCTTGTAGCCTTCGTTTTCACCATTATGTGGTTCAGTAGCTACTCCAGTAACGGGATCACTTTCAAAGCCCCCATGATACATTACAGCTAAAATATCAACGTCTTTTTTCAATTTAGGTGCTAATTTCTTTATTTGCTCAAAAGCTGAGACAAACTTTAACCCCTGAATATGTTCTTCTGGTTCCCAATGGGGAACATACTGGGTTGTAATTCCTAATAAACCGATTTTAACCCCATGACGTTCAATAATTTTGTATTCTTGACCAAAAGCAGGATTATCTGTATTTTCATCAAGAATATTATCATTTACAAAACTAGCTGTATTTTTTTCAATATAGTGCTTTAAATAATCCAAGCCAAAGTTAAAATCATGATTTCCTAAGCAGCGACCATCATATCCAATTTCATTATAAGCAGCAGTAAATTGATCGAGCCGTTTGAAACTACTATCTTTATGACAAAAACTTGCCAATGGTGAACCTTGCAAACAGTCACCTGCATCAGTAACTACTACATTATCTGCACCCCATTTTTCTCTTTGCTTTTTAATAGCAGTTGAAACTCTACTCAAACTAATTGGTGCTTCATAATCATTTTTATCTTGATAATCTGTTGGTAATAAAAATCCATGCGTATCGCTAGTATGTAAAAAAACTAGTTTCATTGTTCAATAATACTTTCCTCTTTGTTTTTTTGTAAAAAAAAAAGACACCGCAAATCAGGTGTCTATTAATTAGTCGTTGTTGTTAGCTTTTTTAACAACTTGACGACCCTTGTAGTAGCCGTTTGGTGAAACACGGTGGCTTAAACGGTATTCACCTGTAGTTGCATCGTAATGCATTGCAGGTACAGTTAACTTAATGTGACCACGACGTGAACGTTTCTTTTGTTTTGAAGTTTTTCTTGCAGGAACTGCCATTCGTTAAATCTCCTTTTTTGTAGTTTGAGACTGAAAAAGTCCAATAAGAATTAGACTTCGTTACTCACGTATTTCCATAATACTATTAGATAATGGATAAATCAAGTTATTCATTAATCTTCTTGTCGTTTTTTTTCTTAAAAAATCCCCATGATCCTTTTTGGTCATTCTGACTCTTTTCTCCCATTAGCCATGATACTAATGCCCCTAAAAAAGCCATAATAACCAAGACTACAATTAACGGCAGTTTAGGTTTAACTACCAAAAAATTAATTGTAACTGGTTCCGTATTTAATAAAACAAAGATTATTAATAATAAACTTACTGCTAATCCAATAACTAAATTCTTTTGTTTATTCATATCCATTACTTTCTAGATCCAAAAATCATTGATAAATAATCACCAGCAGATGGGAATAAGTTATAAAGTTTAGCCATCGCTGCTAATGATAATGGTAGATTGAGCTCACGCTTATCACTACCAAAATAATGTACAACTTGCCAAGCAACATCATCAGGATCTAACATGAAAGATTGAACGTTGTGGACATAATCGCCAGTATGATCTGCTCTGTTAAAGAAATTAGTATAAACAGGACCTGGATTTACCGTCATTACTTTTACACCAAATGGTTTAAGTTCTAAGCGTAAAACATTTGAAAACTGAATAACTGCAGCTTTTGTAGCACTATACACTGCAGACTTAGTTGTTGGTATTTTTCCAGCCATCGAGCCCAAATTGATTACTTGACCTGATTTTTGATCAATCATCACTCTCGCAATTAATCTAGTGAAGTAAATTAAACCCAAGACATTAACCTGGAACATATTAGTTATAAGTTGCGGATTTTGATCAAAGAAATCATCAAAATCACCAAAGCCTGCTGCATTAACTAAGAAATCAATCTGCTTAACGGCCACGATAATTTTTTTGAAAGTATCTTCAATTTGATTGGCTTTTCCCATATCAGTTGGATAAACCCAAACTTCAGCTCCTGATAATTCTTTGGCTTCAGCCGCTACTTCCAATAATTTTTCTTCACGACGAGCAATTAAAATTAAATTGGCACCTCTTTCTGCAGATTGCAAAGCAATTGAACGTCCCAATCCGCTTGATGCACCAGTAATAACAACAACTTTATTGCGTAATGAATTATTCATGATTTATCCTCTCATTGGAATATCAAAAACATCTAAATCATTTACTAATACTGTATTAGGGAATACTTTTTGCGCTTGTTTTTCCAAAATATGTGCTTTTGACCCTAAGTAACGAGCTGACACATGAGTTAAAAATAAGCGCTTTACATTTGCCTTCTTAGCAATTTCAGCTGCTTGAGTAGCTGTTGAATGATAATATGCTTTAGCCATTTTACCTTCAGGTCCAGCAAAAGTTGATTCATGAACTAAAACATCTGCATCTTGGGCTAATTCAGCAATTGAAGGCGTAATCCGAGTATCATAAATAATTGTAACAATTCTACCCTTTTTTTCAGGTCCCAAAAAGTCTTTACCATTTAGAACCCTTCCATCTTCTAACTCTACCACTTTTCCAGCTTTTAATTGACCTAAAATTGGCCCATTAGGTAGATGATATGGAGCTAGTTTATCCATTAATAATACACCAGGATGCGATTTTTCTACTACACGAAAGCCAAAACTTGCAACACGATGATCTAGTTTTTTGCAATATACGGAAAATTCTGCATTTTCAAAAATTTTTTGATCATCTTTCAATTCAACAAAATGAATTGGATAGCTAACTTTAGTTTTAGATATACGTAATGCTGTTGTAACAAATTGTTCAAGCCCCGCTGGTCCATAAATAGTTAAAGGTCCTACATCTCCTTGAAAAGAACGAGTTGACAGCAAACCTGGTAAACCAAAAATATGGTCGCCATGATTGTGGGAAATAAAAATTTTAGTAATTTTTCTTGGACGGATATTGGTACGTAAAATTTGATGTTGAGTTGCTTCTCCGACATCAAACAGCCAAATCTCATTCAGCTCGTCAAGCAACTTTAAAGCTAGACTAGAAACATTTCGCTGCTTGGATGGCTGCCCAGCTCCAGTTCCTAAAAATTGAATTTCCATTAATCATTCCCCTATCTAAAACTTTGCTTTTTTCAATATTTCTTTTGTAATATAGCTACTATAATACTTTGATCCTTCAATATTTGGATGTGTTTGATCACCATAAAACCAATCATTGTGGTTCTTGCTATAACTATACCAGTCAATTACTGATAGATTCTTATACTTTGCACTAGCTTTTGCAATCAAATCATTTACTGGTCCTTGCCATTGCCTGCTTGGAACATGAATACTTATCCAAAAAGCTTGCCTTTTAGGGCCAATAATTTTCATCAAATGATCAACATCATTCATAGAAAAAGGTCCATTAGTTCCTAAACCTATTAAAACATTTTCAGCCAAAGCGCCTTGGCCTTTATATTGATCAAATAAGCCAATAGTTGGTACTAACTGCCTTGAAACAGCAGCATCAATTAAAGCATTCGGCATTAATTGCTTAAGCATATCACTAGAACCAGCCATCACTGAATCCCCAATTGCCGTTACATGAACTTTTTGTGCTAATTGTAACTCAACCTGATTGATTCCATATTTTTCAAATTCCTTATTAACTGGTTTATCCTTAGCAGCCTGTTCTGCTTCTACGTAAACTTTAGATTTACTTTCTTTTTTCTTGGTACTTTTAAATTTGTCAATTAACTGTTTATTTGACTTTTCTTGATTAGCCTTGTTTCTCTCAATTCTTTCAGCAAGCTGTGATTTATTTGCATTTACCACTTTAACAGCTGGGGATTTTATTAAGGCAATTGTTCCTAACGCTAAAATTAAAGTTGATATTCCACTAGCAATTCTTAAATGAGCATTTTTTTCTGAGTCCTTTAAATGAGTAATAAATATCCGAATGCTCTTAAAACTAATTTTAGAAAATGGCTTTTCAATAAAGCGATACGTCAATTCAGCCAAGCCTAAAATAATAGCAAGCTCAATTAGCCGATATAAAACGGCATGATTTGCCATATCGGTAAACTTAGCTTCAAAAAAGACCATAACTGGGAATTGGTACAAATATATTCCATAGCTTCTACTACCTATCCAATCAAAAATTCGATTTGTAAAAATTTGATTCCAATGACTGGCTGGGTGAGCTATTATTGCGACTAAAATTGTAGTAAACAAGCTAAATAAAAACATTCCACCACGATAGGCAAAAGTAGCCTGTGGATCCATAATTCTTGATAAAAATAACCAAAGCATTCCAAGCAAAGAAACTGCACCAGTAATATCAAGAAATATCCAATCACTTCTATTAATTTTGGGATTAAGATGTCTAATTGGCCAAACAAATGCTAAAGCAGCACCTAATCCTAACGCAAAGAATCTAGTATCTGTCCCATAATAAATTCTGCTAGTATCAACATTTGGCTGATATAAAATCGCCATCTCTAAAGCAGACAAGATACTAAAACCTATAATAATCCAAAAAGCACGATATCTTGTCTTGCAAAACTTAATCAAGGCCATCATTATTAGTGGCCAAAATATATAAAATTGCCCTTCAATTGACATGGTCCAAAGATGAGTAAATGGTGATACATTCCCGGCAAAACGTTCAAAATAGCTCTGTCCATTAACTATTTGCCAAAAATTATAAATATTAAGCAAATTGGTTATAACAATCTGATTAAACTTGGCAAGAGTTTGTTGTTGAAACATTAATATATAAGCACCACTTGCCCATAATAATGTAATCAGCTGCGGATAAAGCCTTTTTAATCTTGATAAATAAAAACGTTTATTATCGTAATAACCTGTTTTTTCATAACTAGCTAATATGTGGTCAGTTACTAAATATCCGGATAATACGAAAAAAATCGGCACACCAAGATACCCACCAATAAAAGTATTAGGATCAAAATGATATAAAATAACTCCAATAACTGCTATTGCCCGAAGGCCTGAATACCCCTTTATAAAGCGATTTTTTCGCTGCATCCTTTCCAATCTCCCTTTTTATTGGACAAATTCAAAGGAAATGTCGCCAATTGTTACATCATCTCCATCGACAGCTCCTTTGGCTCTAAGTGCATCATCAACACCCATATTTTTCAGTTTTCTTGCTAAAAGCATAATACCATCTTGGTGTTCAATATTAGTTCTTTGAACCAAACGTTCAATTTTTGCACCAGTAACAATAAATTCATGTTCACCAACACATTCAACCTTAAAGCTTTCATCAACTTCAGGCTTAAATTTGTAGTTCTTTTCTTCAGTAGTTACTTCTTCCACTTCTTGACTAGCTTCAACTTCAGCCACTAAATCTGCGGCCTTATTCATTAAAAGTTCAAGTCCTTGATGAGTTACACTAGAGATTTTAAAAATTGGCTCTTCAATTCCTAGCTTTTCTAATCCTTGTTTAAACTCTGTAAATTTCTCTTCACTACCTGGAATATCCATCTGTGAAGCTACAATAATCTCACGTTTTTTAGTTAAATCAGCAGTATAATTACTTAGTTCTTTACGAATAATCTTATAATCTTCAACTGCATCTCGACCATTATTAGGGTCCATAGAAACTAAATGTAAAATAACCTTAGTTCTTTCAACATGACGCAAGAACTGAATTCCTAAGCCGACACCTTGACTGGCTCCTTCAATTAAACCTGGAAGATCGGCCATTGAAAAATCTCGACCATCATTTAAAACAACCATTCCTAAATTTGGTGTTAAAGTTGTAAATTCATAAGCCGCAATTTTTGGTTTTGCCTTGGTAACAACTGAAAGAAGTGTTGACTTACCAACAGATGGAAAGCCAACTAAACCAACATCAGCTAAAACTTTAAGCTCAAGTTTTAGAGTTCTAAATTCGCCCGGTTCACCATTTTCTGCAATTTCAGGTGCAGTATTAACGCTAGTTGCAAAGTGAATATTTCCACGGCCACCTCGACCACCCTTAGCAACCACTAATTCCTGACCTTTTTTGGTCATATCGCCAATGATTTCACCAGTAAAGAAATCACTCACAACCGTACCAACTGGAACTTTTAAGTATAAGTCTTTAGCTCCTCGACCATATTGTGACTTAATTCGACCATTTTCACCATTATCAGCTTTAAACTTTCTACGATAACGAAAATCCATTAAGGTTCTAAGTCCACTATCAGCAACAAAAATTATGCTACCGCCTCGGCCACCATCACCACCAGCTGGTCCACCATTAGGAACATATTTTTCATGACGAAAAGCGACCATACCATCGCCACCTTTACCAGCTTGGACTTCAATTTTAGTTTGATCAACAAAAGTTGGCATAATTTCCCTTCTTTCTAAAATGAATTTCAACTAATTAAACATACCATATTGACAAAGTAAATTAAATAAAATCTTCAAAAAAACTATAAAGTTAACTTTACAGATTGAGCCTGTGGCAAAGTTAAGCCTGCATCTTGTAACTCCTCAACAGACGCATCCTTAATTTTTTTCAATGAGCCAAATTTCTTAAGTAGTTTATTACGACTTTTAGGTCCTATTCCTTTAATTCCATCTAATTTACTTGCAAGTGAATTCTTGGCATGTGTTTGTCTATGAAAAGTAATTGCAAACCTATGAACTTCATCTTGGATTCTTGTCATTAGATAAAACCCTTCTGATTTAGGATCCATCGGGATAAGTTCTAAAGGTTTACCATTAATTGGATCACCAAAAATCAAATGATTGGTATGGTGATGATTATCCTTAACCATACCAGCAACAGGAATATCACAATTCAGTTCATTGCGCAAAACGTCTAGACAAGCATCTACCTGTATCTGACCACCATCCATTAAAATTAAATCTGGCAGGCGAGAATGTTCTTTTAACATTCTACTATATCGACGTCTTACGACTTCACGTGTATTTCCAACTTCATCTGCACCATTTTGATGCTCGACTTCACCTTTTAATTTATATTTACGATAAGCAGTCTTGAAAGGTTCTCCATCTTTAAAAACTACACAAGCTGAAACTGGATCTGTCCCTTGAATATGGGAATGGTCAAAACTCTCTATGATATGACCATATGGCAGACCCAAAGCTTTAAAAATTTCTGCTTGAGCTCCTTTGGTTTTACGATTTCCCAACTCAAGAAGCCGGAACTTTTCATCTAATTTAAGTTTAGCATTATCTTTAGCCATTTTAAGTAAATCACGTTTTGTTCCGCGCTGTGGAGTCCGAACCTTTACACCAAGGACTTCACTTAAATTACCATTATCTAAATCTTCAGGAACAAGAACTTCTCTAGGTAAAATTCGATTCTTTTGATTATAAAATTGAACAATAAAAGACATAAATTCATCTTTAGGATCTGATAAGTCCATCAAAGGGAACATTTTAGTTTCTCGCCGCAAAAGCTTAGCTTGTCTCAAAAAGAATATTTGAACAGAAATCCAACTTTTATCTACATAAAAATTGAAGATATCACGTTGAGTATGATCGTTAGAAATAATCTTTTGTTTTTCAACAGTTTGTTCAATATATCTTAATTGATCTCTTATTTCAGCAGCTCGTTCAAATTCTAAATTACCACTTGCAATTTGCATCTTTTCTGTTAACTCTTGCTTCACCTGAGTGATATCACCATTTAAAAAGCGCTTTATTTTTGCTATTTGTGCTTCATATTTACTACGCGGGACCTCTTGAAAACATGCACCTAAACACTGTCCCATATGATAATACAAGCAAGGTCTGCCTTGATGACCATTGCAACGTCTTAATGGCCAAACCTTTTGAATAAAACGCAATGTTGCTTGGGCGGCATAAACATTTGGATAAGGTCCAAAATAATAACCATTATCTTTATGAACAATTGAAGTTAAGCGTGTTTGAGGATCTTTTTCATTAGTTATTTCAATGTAAGGATAGCCAGTACCTTGCTTTAATTGAACATTATAATAAGGTTGATATTTTTTTATCAGCGTTATTTCAAGCAAAAAAGATTCTTTATCAGATGTCACTGTAATAATATCAAAATCAGCAATTTCTTTAACTAACTCAGCTCTTCGGCCAACTTGCTTACTTTTAAAATATGAACGAACCCGATTTTTTAAATTTTTAGACTTACCAACATAAATAACAGTACCATTGATATTTTTCATTAAGTAACAGCCTGGTTGTTCAGGTAATAACTTCAATTTATTTTCAATAAGTTGATTAGCCAAAAAATTCACTCCCTTTATATTCTACTTTTCTAGTCTAGCATGAAACTGCTTTTAAATGGCTTTTTATGTTTTACTTCCCTATAATTAAAAGTAAGATACAGGAAAAGGAGAATATTTATGACTGAATGGATGATCAGCTTAATCAATCAGTTTGGTTTTTGGGCAATATTATTTCTAATTGCACTTGAAAACGTCTTTCCCCCAATCCCTTCTGAAGTAATTCTTTCCTTTGGGGGATTTTTGACATTACATACGAAGATGTCATTATGGGAAGTAGTTCTTGCTTCAACAATTGGAAGCGTTCTTGGCGCATTAATATTATATTATGCAGGCTCGCTTTTTACTGAAGTAAGACTAAAGAAATTAGTAAATAATAAATTTATCAAAATGCTTGGTTTTAAAGAAGATGATGTCAGTAAAACAATAGCTTGGTTTAACAAGCATGGAAAAGGGGCTATTTTCTATGGACGATTTGTACCGATAATTAGAAGTTTAATTTCAATTCCAGCTGGAACTGCACAAGTTAAATTGCCGTTGTTCGTTGGACTTACCTTTTTAGGATCATTAATTTGGAACACAGTCTTATCCTCTCTTGGTTTTTACTTTGGTTCCAAGTGGGACATAGTTGTTCAAATAATTGATGATTATGCAATTTTATGTGCTGGCTTATTAATCATTGGCTTTGGAATTGGTTGTGTATATTGGTATAAAAAGAGAATAAAGAAGTAATTATAAAAAAGTGTCTGCCACTTAATCATTCAGGTGTCAGACACTTTTTGTTTTATTTTTCTTTTTTAACTCTTTTTTATGTTTAGGTGCCTTATTCATAACAGAATTTGCATCAGTTTTGTTCTCTCGCTTTTCAATCTTTTGATTATCAGAAGATGATGAATTTATTGTGTTAGATTTTAGACTTTCAGTGGTTAATTGTGGTTTTGAATTATTAACTAAAGAAGTAACTGGCTTTTTATTAACAGGTCTATCTGCGAAATTATTCTCTATACTTTTTACAGTTGGGTTAAGACTTGTCCTAACATTCGAGCTACTATCTATTAGTTCACTACTTGAACTGGAATTACTTTCACTTGTACTTGCTTTACCACTACTTGCACTAGTACTTGATTTGTGCTTGTAAATTTTATTGATGAGATTAATCTAGTTGGTTCTGCGTGGTAAATTGCAATTTTATCACCTTTTTTTAAAGTAAAATTTTCATTGAACTTAATACCTTTATTACCAATATACGTGTGGTGCTACACCAGTTGCAACCACATTTAAATTACTTCCATTAATTTCAATTGTAGCAAATTTAGTATCACCTAAGCCCTTAAAAGTCCAGCTATAACCTTGTGACCGCTGATCAGTTTGTGAAGGAGAGGTGCTTTCTGCTTTAACTGCTTGTACAGTATTTCCAACACTTAATAAACTTGCAGCAATTGCAGAACTTATTAAAATATTTTTCTTAAAATCACCTTTTTTAAAAACTCTTTTTTCATTTTGTAACCTCTTTTACCCTAATACAATCAAAATTATAGCAAATAGCTTGAGCTTTTACCCTTTCAAACTAGCTTAAAAAGATATTAAACGTTATAATATATAAATAAATTTTTTCAATTTTAACGAGGTGAGGTTTATCAATGAATATTTTTAGAAAAGAAAGCATTAATAAATACCTAGCCCAAGATCATAAATTTAGTAAAACGCTAACTGCTAAAGATTTAATTTCTTTAGGTGTTGGTGCAGTTATCGGGACTGGAATTTTTATTCTACCTGGAACTGTAGCTGCTAATTATGCTGGGCCAGGTGTGACCCTGTCATTTTTACTTGCTGCATTAGTATGTGTTCTTAGTGCTATGTCATATGCTGAATTTAGTTCAACTATGCCTGTTGCTGGGAGTGCATATTCATATGGAAATATTATTTATGGTGAAATTATTGGCTGGATATTAGGTTGGGCCTTAATTTTGGAATATATGTTAGCCGTTGCTGCGGTTGCAGCCGGTTGGTCAAGCTATTTTCAATCATTCTTAGCACCATTTAATATTAAATTACCAGCTGCATTTGTAAGTTCTTTTAATCCAAGCAAGGGAACTTATATTGACATAATTGCTATTGGGATTGTTTTATTAATTACACTCTTATTGTCTCGTGGAATGCGGGATTCTGTAAAAATTAATAATTTTGCTGTTATTCTAAAAATTGCAATTATAGTTTTATTTATAATAGTTGGTGCAAACTTTATTAAGCCAGCTAATTATCAACCATTTCTTCCATATCATTTTTCTGGAGTAATAAAAGGAGCAACTACTGTATTCTTTGCCTTTCTAGGTTTTGATTGTGTATCAAGTTCTGCTGCGGAAGTTAAAAATCCTCAAAAGAATATGCCCCTTGGCATTATTGGTACTTTATTAATTGCAACCCTATTTTATATGGGAGTTTCAATTGTACTTACAGGAATGGTTAACTATAAAGCTCTTGATGTAGCAAATCCCGTGGCTTTCGCTTTACAATTCGCACATCAAGACTGGATTGCCCAACTCCTCTCATTTGGAGCGCTAGTAGGTATGGCAACTATGATGTTAACTATGATTTATGCGAGTTCTAGATTGGTATATGCAATGGCACGTGATGGTCTTTTACCACAATCACTTGCTAAATTATCAACAAAAAATAAAACTCCACAAATAAGTTTATGGGTAGTAGCTATTATTATTAGCTTAGGGGCTGGAGTATTTTCTGTAGATCAATTAACTAGTCTAGTAAACTTTGGAACCTTATTGGCATTTACATTTGTTTCATTTGGAATCTTACCACTTAGAAAAAGAAAAGATTTACCAAATAATGGATACCAAATGCCAGGATACCCTGTTTTACCAATTCTTTCTGGATTAATTTGTTTATATTTATTAACCCAACTTAATATTGATGTTTATATTATGGCAACAATCTGGTTTAGTTTGGGAATAATTATCTATTTCTTATATGGTTATAAACACAGTCTTTTAAACAAAAATCAGTAAAATTGTTCTTATTTAAACTACTATCATGTATAATGATAGTAGTTTTTTTATGAAAGGTTACCAAAATGAAGAACATTTACTTTAATCACGATGGAAATACAGACGATTTAGTTTCTTTACTTTTACTTTTACAAGCTCCAGATATCAACTTAATTGGAGTCAGCGCGATTGATGGCGATGGTGATGTGGTTGCATCATGCGAAGCTAGCAGAAAAATAATTGATCGTTTCAATACTTTCAACCATCAATTAGAAGTAGCTATGTCTAATTCACGTGCCCATCACCAATTCCCAGAAGAATGGCGTCAAAGCACCTTTACATTTAACAGCTTTCCGATTTTGAATGAACATGGCACAATTAATACACCAGCCGCTAAAAATCCTGCTCATATCGATATGGCAGAAAAAATTATGGCTCAAACTGAAAAAACGACTTTAATTATGACTGGTCCGATAACCGATTTAGCTCGGGCTCTTGATTATGAACCAAGCCTTGAAAACAAAATTGATAAATTATATTGGATGGGTGGTTCATTAGACGGTCATGGAAATGTATTTGTTCCTTATTATGACACAACTCAAGAATGGAACGCTTTTTGGGATCCAGAAGCAGTTGAACGAGTTTGGAATTCAAATATTGACATTCAGATGGTTGGCCTCGAAAGCACGGAAGAAATCCCATTAAATGAGGATCTTAAACAACATTTTGCCAGTTTACGACGTTATCCTGCAATGGATTTAATTGGGTTAGGCTATAGTTTAATCATTTCTTCTCAACCTGGTAATCAATATTATTTATGGGATGTCTTAACTACGTTATCAGCCCTTTATCCTAATTTAGTCGAAACTCGCAAAGCCAAATCATATGTTCTGACCCAAGGTGCAGCTGCTGGGCGCTTAGTTGAATCAAAGCAAGGACGTCCAATGACTCTAGTTACCAAGGCAGATAAGAAAAAGTTTTTCGAAAAATTTGATGAGTTAGCATTAAGTGCTAAATTTAAGTAAAAAATAGGATTGGTTAAACCCAATCCTATTTTTTATTCATTATCTTGAATAATAATATGATGTGAAAAGATATATGCACAAACCAAAACGAAAACGACAAAGACAGAAGTTAAAATAATTGCCATAAACAGCCCACCCTTTTTATATATCTATAATTATCCTATCATGTTTTCGCTTTCAATGTCCAAAGATACGCTTCTTATACTAAATTTCTGGCCCTTTCCAACCAGCATTAAGCAAATGAACTCGATCTTTTTTTTGATACCAATCACAAGCAAAATTAACAAAGTCCTGTAAATTAAAAATCAAAATCTGACCTGCAGGTAAATTTGCAATCTTAACAGGATATTTTTGTAAAAAATGAGTTCCTAAATCTTCATAATCATGATATTTATTTAATTCCACATTATTAAAGCTTACCCAAACTTTTTCACCTGCAATTAATACAGGGGCTTTTTCTTGAATTAGAGGTCGTGATATTTCTGATTCTGCCAAGTAAGGTGCTAAACATGTTTCAAAATTTGTACCTAAACACACCACTTTGGCATTCAATCTCAGTAAACGTCCTAAAACCCCTTGTTTTCCAAATGGCAAATCAAAAGTATGGGCCTTTACAATTGTTTCTTTGTCTTTTCCCCATGCTGAAAAAGAATAAATTGGATGATTGTCACGCAAAACTTCCTTTTGCATTCGAAAGTATTCCATAAAAGAATCTAACCCCGTCACAGGAGTAGCTTCAGAATCAAATGCTGGCATTTTTTTCATAATTTTTTCTTTTAACTCTGCCCTAACTTGTGGTTCTTTCAAATGTAAGCTAAAACTTGGCAAAATAATATTGCCATCTTTAACTAATAACTTCAGAGCGGAAAAAAGAGACTGTTGTTTCCCTGGAAAAATTCCCAGTGCAGACATCCGTAAATTTACTAACAAAGTGTCAGTAGAACTTATTCCCATTTCTCTTAACGACTGGGCTAAATCTGTATCAGAATAAATTAATTCTCTATCTTCTTCCATAATTTTTCCTCTGCTGTTAGAAAATATTTACTTTTTAAGAATACTTTGGCAAAAAGTACGGTTTTCTTGTAAAAATCCAATATAAATAAAAATGTATACCTTCTTGTAAAATTTATCTGATTTTATTTTACCAGTCTGCACCCTAAAACACTAAAAAGTGGTTTATACCAAAGTGCTTTTTTCTCAATTATATATCTTTAGTTTGTAAAGCGATTACAAACTAATAACTTCAAGGTTTCAAAAATTGGTCTAGTCATAATTTATGCTAATTTATCATACGGTTTATGTCAATAATTGAAAAATTGGTTAGCTTTTTCTAGCTATTAGTATATAATCAGTAACAGATTGATTTTGGAGGCGAAAATATGCCTAATTTATTATTAATTAGTCATGGAAGCTACGCCAAGGCAACTTTAAGCAGTTGTGAAATGATTCTTGGCCAGTTAAAAAATATAAAAGCAATTGAATTTAAGCAAACCATGAATCAGGATGATTTACTTAAAGAAATCGAAGTTGCAGCACAAACATTTACAAAATTAGATGCAATTATTGTAGATTTTACTGGAGGAACTCCGGCAAATACTGCAATTAGGTTTCAAGCCCAACATCCAGAAGTAAAGATATATACAGGTTTATCTTTTTCCTTACTTTTGGCAGTTGCAAGTGGAACGCCATTCTCTGATGCATATAAACAAGTAGCACAAACAAGTGGCTTATTAGGAGAAAAAAAGCCGGAAGAAAAAAACAAGGTTAGCACTATAACTAAAAGTACAACTCAAAAAACTGCTATGTTTGTCCGAATTGATGAACGTTTAATTCATGGACAAGTTGCGACTATGTGGACTAATGCTTTAAAACTAACAAGGTTAATGGTAATTGATGATCAAATTGTTAAAAGTCCCATTCAAAAAACTGCTCTTAAAACAGCTTGCCCTAATGGTATTCATTTAAGTATCCTAACAGCTGCAGGTGCAGCTAAAAGAATCAAGCAAGGAACAATATCAGGGGCAAACAGTTTTAATTTTAGTAAAAAGACCTGCGATTTTAAAGCAACTAGTTGATTTGGGACTTAAGTTACCAGAAATCAATGTTGGTAATATGTCAACCAAAGAAGGATCTCAGCAAGTCGCAAAAAGTGTTGCCGTAACAGTCAGTGATATTGCTGATTTTAAATACTTAGCAGACAAAGGACTAACTATATATCATCAAATGATACCTAGTGAAGCACGAGAAGATTTTATGAACTTACTTAAAAGTAACGAAACTGGAGGACAAAATTAATGATTGCATGGTGGCAAATTATTCTATTAACAGCCTTAGCTTTTTGGATGATATTAGATCAGCTTACTTTAGTAACAATTAACTCCCCTCTTTTAATTGGAATGATTTCCGGAATTATAATGGGAGACATAAAAACAGGTCTAGTTGTTGGCTCAACACTACAATTAATGGTTCTCGGTGTTTCAACATATGGTGGAGCAAGTATGCCTGATTTTATGACAGGTGCAATAGTAGGAACAGTTTATGCTGTTTTAACAAACAAAGGTACTCAATTTGCCATTGGACTAGCAGTTCCAGTTGGCTTATTAATGGTACAACTTGATGTTTTAGCACGTTTTTTTAATACAATTTTTCAACATAAAATGGAGCAAGCCATCAAAAATAACAATACAAAAGTAGCAAGTCGCAATGCATACTTAGGCTTTCTAGCTTGGGGATTATCTAGAGCTATTCCTGTCTTTATTTTATTAGTAATCGGCAATGACGTTGTCAAAACTATTTTACGTGTTGTTCCAGTTTGGTTAACAAATGGACTCAAAGTTTCTGGTGGAATTTTGCCAGTTGTAGGGATTGCCATTTTATTACGCTACTTACCAACAAAAAAATTTATTTCATATTTGATAATTGGTTTCTTAGCTGCAGCCTATCTAAAAATGCCAATGCTAGGTGTAGCTTTACTTGGTGCTGCACTAGCAATTTTGAATTACAAACGAGAAAATACCCCTACAATGCAAACAAACACTACAAGTTATGAAAATGCGGAGGGTGAATATGAAGACTAATACTAAATTAACAAAAAAAGATTTATTTCAAGCAAATTGGCGCTGGCTTTGGGCAAGTCAATTATCTTGGAACTATGAAAAAATGATGGCACCAGGATATTTCTATACTGTATTACCATTTTTAAAAAGATTCTATCAAGATGACGAACTTGTAGACATGATGAAAATGCATTCTCAATTTTTTAATACGAATGCTTTTACTGGCCCATTTATTATCGGAATGGATTTAGCAATTGAAGAACATCAAGGTTACAAAGCAAAAGAAACTGTTGCTGGTATTAAAACTGGACTAATGGGTCCACTTGCAGGTGTTGGGGATACAATATTTGGAGTAATCATCCCAACTATTTGTGGTTCAATTGGAGCATACATGGGCTTAAAGGGAAATGCTTTAGGAGCTATTATCTGGTTATTGGTAAATATTTTTATTTTATTTGCAAGATTTGCAATTTTACCAATGGGTTACTACCAAGGAGAAAAATTAATTAATTCAGCCGAAGGGAAGTTAAATGCCGTTACAGACTCCGCAATTTTGCTTGGTGTAACAGTTGTTGGCGCATTAATTCCAACGGTAATTAAAGCAGATGTTCCGTTTGTCTTTTCAGCGGGAAAAGTAACCTTAAAATTACAAACTGTTTTAAATCAAATTATGCCTTCTCTAATTCCTGTATTATTAGTGGCATTTGTTTACTGGCTTTTAGGTAGAAAAAAGATGACTTCTACAAAAGTAATTTTATTTGTATTAGTTTTAGGAATTGTTTTAAGTTATTTTCACATCTTAGGAGCATAGTTTTTGATAAAAGAGCTGCGAAAAAGCTTCTATAACGCAAAAAAGTTGATAATCTTGGTTATATAAAACCTTGATATATCAACTTTTTTTATTTTCAACTTTTATTAAAAGTTAGTTTTTCTAGACACTTTCCAACAAAATATTCTATTAATTATTTTTCCCTCGCTTATAAGCTGCCTTTACCTGTGCAAAAGTTGTTTCTCGCCCATTTTGTACTAAAGTTGCTCCTACTTCAGCCATGCCATCAGCTATTACCGATAGCCATCTAAAGATTGAAACTTCTGCAAAGAACAAAACAACTAATAAGAATATAGATCTACCTGAAATCATGGTTAGTGCGAAGAAATGATGGAAGAATACAATCGATACAACAATTGTAAAGAAAGCTATAACCATTACCCCTAACCTGAATTGTTCAGAAATGTGATATAAAACCATCATCCCCACAGCAACTAATACCATAGTTGCAGTAGTCGATAAGTCTTTATGTCCTAAATCTAGTGCCATATTAGCTGCAATCAAAACCCAAACGGCCAACATATCTGTTAAGCCCCCTGGAATTGATTTAGATAAAACATTGGCAATAAAATTACCACGAATAATATTATGATTACTCTCTAAAGCCAATAAAAATGACGGCAGGCCAATTGTAAAGGCACTAATCAACGTTATCTGTGATGGACGCAAAGGATAATTTACGGTCAACATTAATGAAATTATTGACATTAAAAATGAAAAGATATTTTTAACAAGAAATAGGCTCGCACTTCGTTCAATATTATTAACAACTCGTCTACCTTCATTAACAACATCTGGCATTTTTGCAAAATTAGAATCAAGCAACACTACTTGGGAAGCTTGCACAGCTGCAGAATTACCTGAAGCCATGGCAATAGAACAATCTGCTTCTTTCATTGCTAAAATATCATTGACTCCATCACCTGTCATAGCAACAGTTTTGCCAACTTCTTTAAGTGCTAAAATCAACTTCTTTTTTTGGTCAGGCTTAACTCTCCCAAATACAGTGTATTCTTTTACTGCATCTTTATATTCACCATTAAATTTTGATAAATCTATATATTTCTCAGAATTTCTAATTCCTGCTTCTCTAGCTACTCGAGAAACTGTAACAGGATTATCACCTGAAATCACTTTAATATCAACGCCTTGTTTTGCAAAATATTTAAAAGTTGCTGGCGCCTCTTTGCGGATAGGATTATTAATTAAAATATAACCCAATACAGATACAGATTCTGTTAAAGGAGAGTTTTCAGAAATTTCTTTGGGATATTTAGCAAAAACTACTACTCGATATCCAGATTCAACATATGATTGAAATTCTGGAAGATACTTTTCAAAATCAGCTCGCAACACCATTTCTGGAGCGCCCAATACTAAACTATATTCTTCAAAAACTGCTGCGGAATATTTATTCACAGAAGTAAACGGAACAATCAGCTTAGCTTTTTGAAACAAGCGTGTCTTAAATTTTTCACTTACTGCCTTCATTGTTTCATTATCAACTGGCATATTACCAGAAAAGTCAGCTAAGTATTTATTTAAATCACTATTTGTTACATTATTACTGGTAATTGCTTTTTGTACTGTCATGACCGGTTCAGTAATTGTCCCAGTTTTATCTACACAAAGAACATTTACTCGGGCTAAAGTTTCCACACTTTTCATATTATGTAGCATTACCCGTCTTCGTGCTAACCTTGTTGCAGCCATAGCCAATGCAATGGTAGTCAATAAGTATAACCCCTCTGGAATCATTCCAATAATTGCAGCTTCCATAGAAGTAATACTTTCTGCTAAACCAGCATGATTGAGGAAATAACTTTGAGAAAATAGTGCTATCCCCAAAGGAATAATAATGATACCAACCCACTTGATAATTTTATTAATGGAACGAACCATTTCACTTTGCTCAACTGATTTCATAGCCTTAGCTTCGAGAGTTAATTTAGCTATATAAGATTCATTACCAACTTTTTCTAGTTGCATATAAATCTCCCCAGAAACTAGGAAGCTTCCAGACATCAACTCTGAACCAATAGTTTTCTTAATTTCATCAGCTTCACCTGTAAGCAATGCTTCATTAACTCTTGCTTCACAAGCTAAAACTCTACCATCAGCAGGAATTTGATCACCTGTTGTCAAAATAACAACATCATCTTGCACTAATTTTTCAATTGGTTGTCGTATTTTTTTCCCATCGCGAATAACAAGAACTTCAGCTTCATTCATTACTGTCAATTTGGATAAAACATGCTTTGCACGGATTTCCTGAACTATCCCAATGATAGTATTAGCAATGATTACTGGCAAAAAAGATAAATCACGATAAGAGCCAACTACTATTAACAATCCAGCCAAAATCGCAAAAATCAAATTAAAGTAAGTAAAAGTATTTTCGGCAATAATTTGCCAATTAGACTTAAACTGATTATCAGTTGCCTCATTAACTAATCCTTGCTTTATTCTCTTACTAACTTCAGGAGTAGTTAACCCAATATCCAAATCTATATGTTGCTTCGCTGCCATCTTGTTCTCCTTAAACATGATTTTAGATAATTATATCATGTTCTAGGATTAAAGTAGGTGTATGCCACCTGCCTCACATTCTTTTATTGTTTCTTCAGGCCATACACTAACTTGTACTTCACCAATATGAGCTTTTTTCAAAAGCAACATACAAAATCTGGATTGACCAATTCCTCCACCAATTGTGTAAGGTAATTCGCCATCCATTAGCATTTTATGGAATGGCAATTCTAATCTATCTAAAGTATCAGTTAGAGTAAGCTGGCGTTTCAAAACTTCTTCATCAACTCTAATTCCCATTGAAGAAACTTCAAATGCACATTTTAGAACTGGGTTCCAAAATAACAAATCACCATTTAATTTCCAATCATCATAATCTGGTGCTCGAAGGTCATGTGGTTCACCAGACAATGGTAACTTACCACCAATATGCATAACAAACACAGCTTTATATTCTTCACAAATTCTATCTTCACGTTCTTTAGCAGTAAGTTCTGGCCAACGAGCTTCTAATTCTTCACTAGTTACAAAATAAATATCTTCTGGAAATTCAAAAACATCTCCATATTTTTTAGCAACCTTCTTACCAGTTATTTTCATTGCCGAATAAATATCTTTAACAGTCTTCTTCAAGAACTCAGTTGTCCGATCTTCTTTAGCAATAATTTTTTCCCAATCCCATTGATCAACATAAATTGAATGTAGATTATCTGTATCCTCATCTCGACGAATTGCATTCATGTTAGTGAAAAGACCTTCACCCATTTTAAAGCCATATCGCTTTAAAGCGAATCTTTTCCATTTAGCAAGTGAATGAACAATTTGCAAATCTTCATCAGGTTCTTCTTTAGTTTCAAACGCAACTGGACGTTCAACACCATTCAAATTATCGTTGAAACCAGATGATTTTTTAACAAACAAAGGAGCTGTAACTCGAAGTAAATTCAACTTTTCAGCTAATTCAATCTGAAAGATATCTCTAATATCACGAATTGCTTCTTCTGTTTCTCTTAAACTACGTGTTGCCTTGTAATCAGTGGGAATAAATGTCTTCATAATTATTTCTCCTAAAATATAAATTTGGAATGAAAAAGAGCCTTCCATCCCCAATTGTATAAGGGACGAAAGGCTCTTTCCGCGGTACCACCCAACTTGTCAAACAATGACCACTCTAAATCAGATGCAATCACATCTGTCCCGAGATAACGTTGGGGATTACGTCTTGGCCTACTGAATTCGACCTCGCAGCATGAAAAAGTGTTTTTCAAAAAATTCAGGGTCTGCTAACTTTCCACTAGCTGTCAGCTCACTGTAAGAATGAATTAATCTACTCGTCTTTTAGCTTTTAATTATTGTTCATTTATTTATCAAATATTTAATCACGCATTAATTTAAAATGCAAGTATTATGCTGTAACTTTTTTTCTCTGTACTCGTTTTAATAAAATATCTGCATACCTCGCATTTAATCCATCATGATAATTAGCAAGAAAGACAAGTAAATCGTGATAGTTTTGTAAGGCAAGTTGCGCTGTATATTCATCAATGTTCATACTTGAGTGAACAGCTATACTCCCATAAGTTCTCAATCGATCAAATAACCGCATAATTGTTGCTGGATAAATAGCATTTTGACGCAAAGTTTTAATTTTTTCACTTAAACCAAAACCTCGATTCTCATCTGATACTAAATGTGCCTGTTCAACTAATAAAGTGGCTAACTTTTCAACATCACGTCTAATATTAAAAACCATCTCATTATATTGCTTATTCTTATAAAAATTAAAAATTTTAGATATTTGTGGATTTACTTTTTCTAATAAGTGCGATTTTTTTACAAAATCAAAATTAAATTCTTTCATATTTCTTCTCCTTTTTAGCATCTCAGATATATTATACCAAAATATGTAACCGCTTACTAAAATGGAGAAAATAAAAGTTAGGCTTACCCTAACTTCTCCAATTCACTACGTCGCTCTTTTATCATTTCATCTAAAACATCTAAGTCATGTGAATTTGCATATAATTTAACAAATCGTTTTGCAGTAGACCGATGATTATAAATTTGTTGCTTGTCCTTATGATGTGAGCGCCACTTCTGGTTTGCACGCTTTTGTGCTTCAGATGTTGCCATTTTCATTCCTCCAAAATAATGAATAGTAATTCTTCCCCAAATTATTAACTAGTCCAAATACTGAACTAGCTATTCATATATTAATTATATATCAGAAATCGCTTTCAGAAAGATAAATTTAAAATAAATCTATATCTTTATAAATTCTTAACTATGTAGTAAACAAAAAAGATATATTCAAATTAGAATATATCTTTTTATAATTATTATGAACAAACACATGAAAAAAGAGTTTTAACTTTTAAAATAAAAAGTTTCAGGAGTGATTATAATCAAAATAGGAATCTTTGATATAATCCGGCCCTAAGGCCGTATATAATAATACGGCTTTTATATAATATAGTGCAATATAAAAGTGCTTTAATATGCAATAATTTTCTATATTATTTTGTATTTAAGATTTATTAAACTTGCTAATCAAAAATTTGTAAAACCTTATCTAAAGATAGTCGCTCTGATTTAAAGTTATTGATATGGTTTTTCGCTTCATAACCCACTGCAATTCCGACTGCAATTGCTTCTTTTTCCGGAATTGGTAATACTTGTCTTATTTCATCAGGATATTTAACAAATTCATATGCTACCATGCTCCCTAACCCCCATATCTGTTGCAGCAAGCAGTAAAGTCTGAGAAAAAGATCCTAAATCATAAATTGACCAATTGCTACTATTTTTGGGAATAGTTAAATAAAAGACAGCTGGAGCATAATATAAATTTTGCTGTACTTTTGTCCAACCTGAGTCTAGCTCATCCTTAGTTAAAAAAGCTGTACGACTTAAATTGAGTTTTGCCATATTATCTCTTGGAAATTCATCCCAATTTATCCGATGCATTGGTGGCCATTCAGAAGCAGTAATTTTACCAGCCATACTATTTTCTAAGTGCAAAGTCTTTAATTTCTCTAAAGTTTTGCCTTTTGCAAGATAAATCTTCCATGGCTGACTATCAACCCAAGATGGAGCCATTTGAGCTAATTCTACTAATTTTTTTAATTTGTTAATTTCAATATCTTTATTGGTAAAAACTCGAACACTATGTCTATTTTCAATTGCCTGTTTAGTTTCCATAACATACTCTTTTCTTTTTACTTTACAAACTACAGTTTCATTTTATACTATAAAGACAATTAGAACAAAGGAGCGATATAAATGGGTTTAACATTCAAGCGAGAAGATGAATTAGAAAAAATGCTTAATCAATTTGCTATTTTCCCTGACGATCCAAAAAAGACTGCCAAACAAAAAGGAAAAAAGGGATCAGAACAAAAACCAAATGAAAAAAATGAGTAGCTCAGCTACTCATTTTTTTATAGGCGAATCTTATCTTCTATCCACTTGTTTAATTCAGCAAGATGTAATTTAGATTCTGAACTGTAGGTTAAGACTGAAACATTATCATGATCCAAATCTAAATGTTTACGTAAATTACTAAAGACTTTGTTATATTGTGACTTCTTTATTTTATCCATTTTAGTTGCGACAACTAAAATAGGTAAATCCAACAACAAAGCATAATTATACATTGCTATATCATCTACAGTTGGTTCATGTCGCGCATCAATTATTATAATCAAGCCTTCAAGATTTCCTCTTGTTTCGAGATAATCTTGAATCATTTCACCAAATTGTTCACGCTGTGCTTTTGAAACTCTCGCATACCCATATCCAGGAACATCAACTAAATAAAAGCTATTATTTACCTTATAGAAGTTAAGTGTCTGGGTTTTACCAGGTTGAGAAGATGTTCTGGCTAAATTTTTTCTGTTAAGAAAGCTATTAATTAAACTAGACTTTCCAACATTAGAACGACCAGCAAGAGCTATTTCAGGAAGTATATCGCGAGGATACTGATCTTCACGAACAGCACTTACACTGTATTCACTACTTATTATCTTCATCCGTGCCATCCATTTCTACATCATTATTAACTTCTTTACGGGTAATACGTGGTGAAGCATGTTTAGTAATTACATCACGAGTTATTTCAACTTTCGCAACATCTTTTTCGCTCGGAATTGTGTACATCGTATCCATCATTGCATTTTCAATAATAGTTCTAAGTCCACGAGCACCCATGTTCCGTTCAAGTGCCTGTTCACTAATTGCCTCCAAAGCTCCATCACTAAAATGCAAATTGACTTTATCAATCTCAAATAATTTCTGATACTGCTTAACTAAAGCATTTTTAGGTTCAGTTAAAATTCTAATCAAATCAGCTTTTTGTAATTTATCCAAAGTTGAAATAACGGGAATTCGTCCAATAAATTCAGGAATTAAACCAAATTTAACTAAATCACCTGTTGTCAAATACTTATTCCAGCTATCAGCATCATGATCAAATTCATCAAATTTACTTTCTGCACCAAAGCCAATAGTCTTTTTACCTAATCGGGATTTTACAATGCCTTCTATGCCATCAAAAGCCCCACCAACGATGAATAAAATATTCTTGGTATCAATCTTAATCAATTCTTGTTGTGGGTGCTTACGGCCGCCCTGAGGCGGCACAGAGGCGATGGTCCCTTCGAGAATCTTTAATAAAGCTTGTTGAACGCCTTCACCTGATACATCACGAGTTATTGAAACATTTTCAGCCTTTTTAGAGATTTTATCAATTTCATCAATATAGATAATTCCCCTTTGTGCTCTTTCAATATCATAATCGGCATTTTGAATCAGCTTTAATAAAATATTTTCTACATCTTCACCAACATAACCAGCTTCAGTTAAAGTAGTTGCATCAGCAATTGCAAAAGGAACATTTAAAATTTTTGCCAAAGTTTGAGCCAAATAAGTTTTACCTGAGCCAGTTGGGCCAATCAATGCGATATTGGATTTTTGTAATTCTGTACTGTCATCAATATCCATTTGATTAATCCGCTTATAGTGGTTATAAACAGCAACACTCAAAACTTTTTTAGCTCGATCTTGCCCTACAACATATTCATCTAATTGCTTCTTAATTTCGACAGGCTTGGGCAAGTCTTTAGTTTCTTTTAATGAATCGGCCTTCAATTCATCATCAATAATCTCTTTTGATAGAGCCACACATTCATTACAAATATAAACTCCATTACCTGCTATCATTTTCTTTACTTGAGCTTGGGTCTTACCACAAAAAGAACAGGTTATTTCGTCAACTCCATCAGGATATTTTGTAGCCATCTTTTTCCTCCTCTTATAGTTAACACTAAGATTAGCATAAAAGTTCAATTAAAGGCTAGAATTTGCTCTCAAGAAAAAAAGCGGCTAAAAGCCGCTCTTTTTAAGAAATAAGATTACTTGTCAGAGTCTTTTTCAAGTTGTGCTTTACCAACTTGTTTTGCACTGTCAGTAATAAGATCCATTGCCTTACGTACAGCAATATCATGTGAAAGCATGTCATCAGTTAAAGTGTTGCGAACAGTCTTTTCATCCATGTTGTATTCAGCTGCAAGATCTTTAATTTCTTGTTCAATTTCCTTCTTGTCAGCCTTCAAGTCTTCCTTAGCAACAATTGCTTCAAGAACTAAGTTAGTTTTAACTCTTTCAGCAGCATCAGTAGAAAGTTGAGCACGTAATTGTTGTTCAGTAGTGTTAGTCAACTTGAAGTAAGTTTGTGGGTCAATACCTTGACGTTGCATGTTACCCAAGTATTGGTTAAGTTGAGTATCAACATCTTCTTGAATCATAGCATCAGGAATTTCGTCAATCTTAGCATTCTTAACTGCAGTAGTAATTGCTGCTTCTTGGATTGCATCTTGTGCTGCAGCTTCTTTATCTTCCTTCAATTGCTTCTTGATCTTTTCCTTTAATTCATCAAGAGTTTCAACTGAATCATCAACGTCTTTAGCAAACTCGTCATCTAACTTAGGAAGTTCTTTTGACTTAACTTCATGTAACTTAGTTGCAAAGTGTGCTTCTTTACCAGCTAAGTCCTTTGCACCGTAATCTTCTGGGAAGGTTACAACAACGTCAACTTCATCTCCAGCTTTGTGGCCTTCAAGTTGGTCTTCAAAACCTGGAATAAAGGTATTTGAGCCAAGTTCAAGTGAATAGTTTTCTGCACTACCACCATCAAAAGCCTTACCATCAATAGTACCCTTGTAATCGATAGTAACAGTGTCACCCTTAGCTGCCTTGTCATCCTTTAAAACAAGTTCAGCATTTTGTTCACGCTTCTTTTCTAATTCAGCGTCAATGTCCTTTTGGTAAACACGAGTGTTTTGCTTAGGAACTTCGATACCCTTGTAATCGCCAAGTTCTACTTCAGGCTTAACAGATACAGTAGCCTTCATAGTCCAAGCCTTATCCTTGTCCATTGAAACTGGTTCAATCTTTGGTTGACCAACAGCTTCAATCTTAGCTTCCTTAACAGCTGCAGTATAAGCGTTAGGCAATACTAAGTTTAAAGCATCTTCATAAAGTGCTTCTTCACCGTAGTATTGGTTAAAAATAACACGGCTTACGTGTCCCTTTCTAAAACCAGGTACACGTAAGTTCTTCTTTACACGGTTAAAAGCTTGATCTAAACCTAATTTAATTTCTTCTTGTGAAATTTCAAAAGTTAATTCACCAGTAGTTTTACCGGTTTTTTCCCATTTTGCAGACATTTAATTCAATACCTCCGATGTCAAATTTGGGTTTGCTATTGCACACTCAACTATCTTACCCTAAATGGCGCTAAAACTCAAATTTAAGCGAAATTTTCTTAAAAAACTTGTTGAAATGTAGAATAAACTTATAAATATCTCAAATTTTAGATAAAAAAAATGTACTTGCAAACGCAAGTACATTTCTTTAAAAGCGTTGGATTAGTCAAGAATTTCAGTAACTTGGCCGGCACCAACAGTACGTCCACCTTCACGAATAGTGAACTTAGTACCCTTTTCTACGGCAACTGGCTTGATTAATTCAACAGTAAATTCAGTGTTGTCACCAGGCATAACCATTTCAGTACCTTCTGGTAATTCAATAGCACCAGTTACGTCAGTAGTGTGGAAGTAGAATTGAGGACGGTAGTCTGAGAAGAATGGAGTGTGACGACCACCTTCGTCCTTCTTCAAAACATAAACTTGACCCTTAAACTTCTTGTGGGTTTGAATTGAACCTGGTTGTGCTAAAACTTGACCACGAACAACTTCATCACGGTCAACACCACGAAGCAATACACCAACGTTATCGCCGGCTTCACCTAAGTCCAAAGTCTTGTGGAACATTTCCAAACCAGTAACAACTGACTTCTTAACATCATCAGTTAAACCAACGATTTCAACTTCATCGCCGACCTTAACTTGACCACGGTCGATACGGCCTGAAGCAACAGTACCACGACCAGTGATAGTAAATACGTCTTCAACTGGCATCAAGAATGGCTTGTCAGTTTGACGTTCTGGAGTTGGGATGTATTCGTCAACAGTCTTCATAAGTTCCAAGATAACCTTTTCTTGTTCTGGGTCACCTTGTAAAGCCTTCAATGCTGAACCACGAATAACTGGAACATCGTCACCAGGGTAATCGTATTCTGATAGCAAGTCACGAACTTCCATTTCAACTAAGTCGATCAATTCTGGATCGTCAACTAAGTCACACTTGTTCAAGAATACAACGATGTATTCAACACCAACTTGGCGAGCAAGCAAAATGTGTTCACGAGTTTGTGGCATAGGACCATCAGTTGCAGCAACAACTAAGATAGCACCATCCATTTGTGCAGCACCGGTAATCATGTTCTTGATGTAGTCGGCGTGACCTGGGGCATCCATGTGTGCGTAGTGACGGTTTTCAGTTTCGTATTCAACGTGGGCAGTGTTGATAGTGATACCACGTTCTTTTTCTTCTGGCGCAGCATCGATTTGTGAGTAATCAGAAGCTTGTGCTAAGCCTTGCTTTGCCAAAACAGTAGTAATAGCTGCAGTTAAAGTGGTCTTACCGTGGTCAACGTGTCCGATAGTACCAATGTTAACGTGCGGCTTGGTTCTTTCGTAATGTTCTTTTTCTGCCATTAAAATGACCCTCCTGTAAATTTGCAAGAAGTCCGTTGAGATAAGTTAACGGATAATTCTCTGTTGAATATTGTACTACTTTCATTCGCAATCGACTAGTCTCTTGCTCATGAAAATATCCTTATATGATTATACCTGATTACACGAAAATGTAAACCATTTTATTTAAAATCTTTAATGACTTATATTTTGATATATTTTTGTAAGAATTTCTTGGTGTTCTCCACCATTTCTGTCTAGGACAAAATTCACCAAATCTTTACTAAAAGAATCGGGCTCATCTACAAAATCTTCAATTTTAGGATAAATTGTTCCCAATAATAAATTAGTTTCGCTTAGAACTGTTGGCAACATCGATGGATTTTTACTTAATCGATCACCAATAGAACTAATAATTTCTTGATATACAGTATTTTTGGCTAATAATTGTGTTAATGATGGATTGAAATCTGTCATTTTATTTAAAACAATTATTGGTATATCCTCGTCTATTCTAAGTTTTACTAAGTCCTCACAAATTGCTAAACGTAAGGCAAACGATTGACTAGGATCTAATAAAATACTCTTACTAAAGTTAACAAAATTATTCAAATCCAACTTAAATAAGCTTTGATAATCTTGCTGTCTAATTACTTTTCTTTTTTTAAAAGCTCGCATAATTTTTATCTGCTTTTCAGGAGTTTCAGGCGAAACTTCTTTCAACTTGGGATTATCAAGTAACATTTTTAGTTGCAAGAATTCAATATAAAATTTATTTTTCACTAACGTTTCTAAATATAAAGTGAATATCTCTAAATCAGAAAAAAGATCAGGCTCTTCTTTCACTAAATCATAAGCCTGACCTTCTTTATTATCTGACAAATAGACCTTAATTAAACTTTTAGCGATTTTTTCATCATAAACCAAATTTAGAGCTTCTTCTAAATATTCTTCAGCTTGAGCTAAATCTTTTTTCTCAATACTTTCATTAGCTAAATTAATTAAGTTTTTTTGACTTAAATTAGTCATTATTCTCTGCCTTTTTACTTCTAGGTTCGTGTTCGGTTTTCTTACGAGCCATTGCTCTATGTCTATTTTGGTTAACTTCCATAATCACTGGCAAAACAACTGGACGACGATTAGTTTGTTTATATAAAAACTTTTCAAGACTATTGCGAACATCCGTTTTTAGTTCAGACCAGTCAAATTTTTTATGTTCAAAATTAGTTGTAATTGCTTTTTTAATAACTTCACGTGATTCGTTCATTAATTCTTTATTAGCCTTGATATAAACAAAACCACGACTGCTTACTTTTGGTTCGGCAATTATCTTTTTCTTCTTACGATCAATAGTAGCAACTGCAATAAAAATTCCATCATCAGATAAAATTTCACGATCTCGTAAAACAATATTACCTACATCCCCAATACCGCTACCATCAATCATTGTATCTTCACCAGGTACTGGATCAGTTAAGTAAAACCGTCCTTTTTGTAAGCTTAAACAATCACCGTTTTTAGTTATATAAATATCTTTTGGCTTCATACCTGTTGCGATAGCTAAATTGCGATGTATTTCAAGCAATCTATATTCACCAATTACTGGAATTAAGAATTTGGGTTTCAAAGTAGAAATGAGCAATTGCAAATCTCTACCAGTTGCATGTCCACTAGTATGTTTTGCGTAGGCTAACTGTGTTACAGTCCCACCGGCACGATAAACCATATCACTTGTTTGGGCAACCATTGTTTCAACTGCATGTGAAGGTGTTGTTGCAATAAATACCAAATCACCTTGATGAATAGAAACCATTCTATGACGATTAGTTGCCATCTTTTGAAGCGATTGAAGTGGCTCTCCCATTCGCCCTGTTTCTAATACTACCAATTGATTATCTTTATACTTTTTTAATTCCTTAGAATGAACAAACAGTTTTGAATCAGCCTGTAAGTATCCAAGTTTTAACGCAATTTGAACAATCTTATTTACTCCACGTCCGGTCAACAAGACTTTTCTATTATTTTTCTTTGCTGCATCAAAAACTTGTTGCAATCTCGTAAAGTTAGAAGCTTTAGCTGCCACAATAATTCTGCCGGTAGCATTAGAAAAGACTTCGCTAACATAATCGCCAATTTCTTTTTCTGAGGCATTAGGGAAATCTGCTTCAGCATTTGATGAATCACTTAGAAGGGCTAAAACACCTTTAGTAGCAATTTCTGCTAAACGATCCATATCAGTACGGTATTGTGCACTAGCAGATGGATCGAACTTAAAATCACCAGTATAAACAACCCCACCAGCTGGCGTGTGAACTACAATACCCAGTGAACCTGGAATTGAATGAGTTGTATGGAAAAATGAAACACTAGCATTTCTAAAGTCAATCTCAGTTTCAGCATCTATCACATGGAAAAGGTGATTTTTTCGACGATGATTTTCGCGTTGAACTTCTAACTTAGCTAGTTCAATTGTTAATTCTGAGCCAAAAATGTTAATGTCATGTCCTCTTAAAATATATGGTAAAGCACCAATTGAATCTGCATGACCATGAGTCAAAAAGATTCCTGCGATTTTATCACCATATTTATCAAAAAATTCCATGTCTGGAATTACAACATCAATTCCAAATAATGAACTATCTGGATATTTTAAACCTGCATCAAGAACAAAAATTTCATCATTAACCTGAACAGCGAACATGTCCTTTCCTTGTTCACGGACACCGCTGACAATCATAATTTTTATATTAAAATCTGCCATTAATATTTCCTTCTCTATAAATATTTTATTTTAGGATCATTTGATCAAAACGTGCTAGTCTTTTTTAATTTTAGCATAGAACGGTAATTTTGACAGCAGAAAAAAAGAGTCAGCATAAGCTGACTCTCATTAAAGAATATATTAACGACGTAAACCTAACTTTTTAATTAAAGTACGGTAACGTTCAATATCGTTTTCTGCTAAGTAACGAAGCAAGTTACGACGGTGACCAATCTTCTTAAGCAAACCAACGTATGAGTGGTGGTCTTGCTTGTGGGCCTTCAAGTGAGCGTTCAAGTTGTTAATGTCTTCAGTTAAAACTGCAACTTGTACTTCAACTGAACCAGTATCACCTTCGTGAGTTGCGTATTCTTTAATTAATTCGTTTTTTCTTGCTTTTGAAATTGACATTTCAATAACACCTTTCTATAAATAAAATAATCGCCACTAACAACGTAAGCCGCTGGTGAAACGAGCAAACAGCGTTAATGGTTCACAACAAAATTAATAATAACTATATTTTTTTCAAAAAGCAAGCATAATTTACCTTGCAAGGATAGTTTTTCTTAAGTATAATCAATTTATGTGATTTTAGATAAATATTGGAGGTGAATTTCATGCCACAAATCAAATCAGCTATCAAGCGTGTTAAGACTCAAGCTAACGCTAACAAGCGTCGTGCTGCACAATTGAGCGAATTAAGAACTGCTGTTAAGAAGTTTAAGGTTGCTCAAGCTGCTGGTGCAGAAAACGCCTCCGACTTACACAAGGCAGCTGCTCGTGCTTTGGATAAGGCCGCATCTAAAGGCTTAATCCACAAGAACAAGGCTAACCGTGATAAGAGTCGTTTAGCTAAGCTTGCTAAGTAATTTCTAGCAAACAATAAAGACCAGGATTAATTTCCTGGTCTTTTTTTATTTCTAAATAGCTAGCAAAAACATCTTAATAAACTCATCACCCTGATAAGTTCCATTTTTATAACCTTGATCTAATTTTATCGCTTCTAGCAATAATTTTTTTATTTTAGGAATACTTGCTTGCGTCTGCCTAGCCAACTTAACGCGATATGGATGGATACCTAATTCTTTTCCAACATCCATTTCACTACGTCTCCTTGCTAGCAAAATTTTCGCTGACAATATTACTTCTAACTGATTTTCAAAAACTGCTAAAATACGAACAGGATTCTGCCCTTCTCTTAACTGATCTTCAAGCCTCTCTATGGCTTCTTGATAATTTTTCTTAAAAGCAGACGACAATATTTCAAAAATATTTTGAGCCAATGATAAATCAACATTATTTTGCACAGCTTCTAAAGTGATTTTTTTATTATCATCAGATATTAGTTTGAGTTTCAAATAATTGGATAATGCCGTATCCATTACTTGATCACTTCTTTCAAGAAGCAAATGTAATGTGCTTTGTGAAATAGAATATCCTTCGTCTTTAATAATTGATTTTATTATCCCACTAACTTCGTATGGCTTAAATTGTACTGCAACAGAATTAAACGCTGACAAACTCAACTTAGTTATCTTTTTTCGCTTATCCAAATTGGCATAATTTGCTTGAATAATGACAACATCATCAGATAAATTCAAATTAGCAAAAACTTTTTCTAATTTTTCAACATCGGCTTGAATCTTTTTAGGTGATTTACCTGTTAAAAAAATAGGGTTTTTAATCCAAATTATTTTTTGTTGTGAAAATAAACTAGCTTCCGTCAATGATGCTAGTAACTCGCCAAGCCCATCATTTTCACAATCAACTCTTTGCAAATCTAATCCTGCAAAATCAGAACTCGCCAAATAATCTCTAATCAAATAATCATTCAAAAATGCATCTTCACCATAAATCAGCAAGTTTTTATTTTGAACATTTGAATTTTTAAATAATGAAATTAACATTCTTACCTCAAATTCATCTCAAAAAAGTTTCAAAGTGGCCTTTTCCAAAACCATATCGATAACTAATACTACCATATCTTTGCGTGCTAAGATATGGTATTGCCATTTTATCTAACTTAGCTAAAGTTTCTTGATTTGGATGATGATATCGATTATTTCGGCCAGCAGAAATAAAAACTAAATCAGGATGTATAATTTGCAAGAAATGTTCAGAAGTCGATGTTTTACTTCCATGATGCCCTAATTTAAAATAATTAACCTTCATCGGAGTTTTTTGCGCAATTATTTCTTCACCAGCTTGATCTAAATCACCAGTAAAAAGCCAACGCTTATTATTTACCTCAAAAGTTAAAGACAGTGAATCTTCATTTTTCCCTAAACCTGCTTGATATGGATAAACAATATCAAACTTTATCGCCCCATTTATCCTATCTCCAGCGAGTAATTCTTTAATCTGGGACTTACGAACTTTTCCAGCAATCCGCTTTAAAAAAGCAGGGTTATTCATCAAGCCTTGAACCATATATAATTTATCAATTTTAATTTTATCTAATAAAGGCCCCAAGTCACCAACATGATCTGCATCTTGATGTGAAAGGAACACTCCATCTAAATGATCAATTCCTTGTGCTTTTAAAAATGGCAATGTTATTTGTTCTACTTGCGGTCTTTTTTTCTGTTTTGAACTTCCAAATACCACCTTACCACCGGTATCAATTAAATAACTTTTTCTAAAAATTGGTGTGGTTATTAATATGCTATCGCCTTGTCCTACATCAATAAAGGTTACCTGCCCTTGTAAAGGAAAATGGATACTAATAAAAATTAACAAATATGCAATTATCAATGTTATTGCCGGTAATTTCAACTTAAATTTCTCTAACCTAAAAATTAAGTAACCAAAACTTATTACCAGTAAAAATAAACACTGCCACCAGGAAATTTTCCCAAATATTACCATCCCAATATTAGTTTTTGCAAAGCTATTGATAATGGTTTCTCCAATTTCTAAAATCTTTTCAAATAATTCAGAAACAACCAGGAAATTATTAAATAAAAAAATATTAATAAAAGTTAATGGCATTACAACAAAGTTAAAATACGGGACAATCAAGATATTAAAAACCACTGTAAGTACATTTACCTGATAAAAATTAAACAAAAGAAGAGGTGTTAATATTAAATTTAATAACACACCTTGTTTAAAACTATTATCACTTTTAACAATTTTAAGCCCTAATACCAATACATAACTTAGAATAGCTCCAATGTTCATAAATAATCTTGGAGTAATTACCAAATGAACAATTGCCGTTAATCCTAATAAATCAGAATTACTGATATGAAAAGCCTTTTTTTTCAGTAAGCCACCTAAAAAATAAGTCAAACAGCTTCTTACAAAACCCGCTTTCCCGCACAAAGTAAAATTCCTAATAACAAACAAAAGCAAATAATAGTAAAACTTTCATCTTCTGTTACTTTTAAGTAATAACAAACAGTAGAAATAAGAAAAGTATAAATTCCAACATGTAGCCCGGAAATACTTAAAAGATGGATTACTCCTAAATTTCGATAATTATCTAGTATGCGCTGGTTATCATCGCTATTATTTTCTCCTAAAACCAATTCACTTACGAAAAAGCCAAGTAATCTTGGAAAGCTAGCAAAATACTTTTCCAGTTTAAATCGTAAGTAATGATAAAAATCCATAAAATTATAGTTTGTGTTCCTGATTTGATAGTTTTGAATATGGATTTTCTCTTTAATTCCTTGACTAACATAATAATGACGATAATTTATTTCTCCAAAATTGTGAGCTTGCTCAATTTCCCCAATCTCATATTTTATATCAATCAATTGAACTTTATGACCTTGCCTTAATGCAGCTTCGATAAAAGATGATGACTTAAAGCTAAGTAAAATTCTACCAGATTTAAAATGACCAATTCCTGAGATGTAATCTTTATTGACTTTCATCTGATCTGGATAAATTGTAATAACTTGCCCCTGATATGAATAAAGCTGCAGACTTTGATATAAACGTAGCCCAAATAAAAACATGCCAATTGCTAAAATAAGTTTAGCCTTTTTAAATTTCTTTATTAATAACAGAGCAAAAAATAGGCAAAAAGCAATCGCAACACCAACTTGCCAATAATTTTTTGCCTCCAAAAATAGAAAACTAAAACTAATTAAAAGAAAAGCAACTAGTAAATAAAAACCTGGTCTTTTACTATAACTCAAGTTGATCTTTAAAGCCTGCAAGTGTTTTTTCTCCTATTCCCGAAACTTTTGTTAAGTCATCAACACTCTTAAAGGGCCCATTTTGTTCACGATACGCAATGATTTGTTCTGCTTTTTTCTGCCCAACTCCATTTAATTTTTGCAAATCTGCTATAGTTGCTGAATTTAAATGAATTTTCTCTCCACCATTATTACTTGTTGTTGACGAAGGCTGACTTGCAGTTGTATCAAGAGGTGAATTTTCTCCTTTAACAGGTATATAAACCTTATCTTGATCTTTTAAAAGTATTGCCCTATTAACAGAACTCAAATCTGCTTCAGCAGTTTCTCCACCAGCTGCTCGGATCAAATCTGCGACTCTAGCCCCTGCTTTCAAGGCATAAATACCACTATTTTTAACTGCTCCAGAAATATCACATGTAACTTTATCATTTTTAGAAGCTGAAACATTTGAAACAGCTGAAGACGATAGTGAATTACTTTGGCTAGCTGAAGTGGCAGATGTTGAATTTATTGAAACTAGTTCATCTTGTGAATTGCTGTTAAATTTCCAAAATATTAATATACCAATTCCTAGTAAGCTTACTATTACCCACACCTTATACTTAATTATCCAATCTTTAAATTCTTCAAAAATCATTATTTAACCTCAAAATCATTAAAATTTCTTTTCTGAAATTAAATACAAAAAAAGGTCTAGGTTTTTTCCTAGACTTTTTTTATTTTTGAATCTTTTTCAAATAATTAAGCGCATCATTAAAAGTTGTAACTGGAACAATTTTCATTTTTGAATGAATTTGTTTGGCAGTTTTTACTGCAACGGCATAATTAGTTTCATCTTTCTTATATCCTGGTAATTGTTGACTAGGAGCAAAAAACACTTTAGCCCCAGCTTTATCAGCAGCCACTACTTTCTTATCAACTCCACCTATCATCCCTACATTACCATCATCATCAATCGTGCCTGTCCCAGCAATCTTAACCCCATGTGTTAAATCATGACCTGTAAATAACTGATAGGAAGCCAATGAAAACATTAACCCAGCAGAAGGGCCACCGATAGATCCAGCATTAATTTTAATTTGAGGTTCAGTAATAACTTGACTTCGCTCAACCAATTGAATTCCAATAGCCGCTTTCGATTTATCTGTAGCTAAAGGAATAGTTTTGCCTGTATAATTGATTGACTTATTATTCCTTTGAACTGTAATAGTGATTTTCTGACTTATTTTTTGTTTTTGAATATAATCCATCAATGATTTGGTCGATTTAAAATGTTGACCATCTACTGCAGTAATAATATCACCAATTTCCAATTTACCTTTAAATTTTGAATTGGTTGCTAATCCCATTACATAAACACCTAAAAATTCCTTCTTTGGTGTTTTCCCAGCAACTTTAGCAGCATAATAAATTGCATTATTTTGACTAGTTTCCATATACCACTCTTGTAGTTGCATATATTGATTAGTATTTTGATTACCTAATAAGTCTTTTTGAGAAATTCGTGTTTCAAAAGGATTGGTATAACTCCATAAATAATCACCAAGGCTCGCTTGCCGCTCGCTAACTGTTACCATAAGTAAATTTTTGCTAGCAGTTTTGCCCTTTGAAGATACAAATTGACTTACACTGTTTGCATCCCCTGGTGCTTCAATATAATAATTAGTTGGCCAAGAAAGGCCCAAATAAACTAAAACGAGAAGCAATAAAGTTGCAACAACAATATTTAATTTCTTTTTATTTTTCATGTGATGCTAATACCCTCTTTAAAGCTAGTGCTGCTTTTACTGGCAAAAACTGTGAAACATCTCCACCAAATTTAGCTATTTCCTTAATCATACTTGAAGCAACAAAACTATTGTCACTACTAGTCATGAAATAAACTGTTTCAATAGCTGGATTAAGTTTTTTGTTCATTGCATTAATTTGTTGCTCATAAAGGAAATCTGCACTATTTCTCAATCCACGAATAATAATATTAGTTTGTAATTCTTTAGCCACATCAACTGTTAAAGCAGCAGGTCTAGTAAGAACAGAAACATTAGCTAATTTCAAATCAGCAATTGCTTCTTCAACTAATTCTGCTCGCTCTTTCGCAGAAAACAAATATTTTTTACTCGTATTGGTCATTATTACTACAACAACTTCATCAAAAGACTGACTTGCTTTTTTAATAGTTTCTAAATGGCCATTAGTTATCGGATCAAAACTTCCTGGAAAAATTGCTTTTACCATCTTAATTATCCCTTTGATATATTCTAACAATCGTTTTACCTAGATGATGTTCCTTAACTAAAGTAAAGCCGTTTACGTCTTCTAATTGAGTATCATCATCAGTTTCACAGACCAAAATTGCTTTAGAATTCAGTAAATTCAGCTTATCTATTTCCGCCATAATTTTAGTAATTTTTTGTTTGGCATATGGTGGATCTAAAAAAACTATATCAAAATGATAATCATGTTCATTCAAGAATCTTAAGGCTACTTTATCACTCATTTTAAATACTTCAAATTTTCCTTCTTCATGAGTTAAAGCCACATTCTTTTTTATTATTTGAACCGCCGCGTAATTTATATCGGTAATTACTGCATGATCAAAGCCTCTAGATACCGCTTCAATAGCTAAGGCCCCACTGCCACCGTATAAATCTAAGACAGCTCCACCATTAAAGAATTGACCTAAGCTATTAAAAAGTGATTCTTTAACCTTATCACTAGTTGGTCTTGTTTTATTACTTTTTAATGTAAACAAATTTCTTTTAGCATATTTACCAGCAATTATTCTCACTGCTTATATTCCTCATTTTCTTCTAAAATTTGTTCTGCTTCCGTTGCTAGTTTATTAATTTGCCCTTCTTCATGTTCCCGACTGAAATTCAATTCACTTGTTGGTGAAATTTCAGCTTTTTTGACAAAGTGCAATTTATTTAATTTTATTGTTAATTCTCTCGCTCCAGTTTGATTTACATAAATCAAACAATATTTTTTTCTTTTTGAAAAATAAACTATGTCACCAAATTGTCTTAATTTAAACTGATCTTGAGCTTGATTTAAAAAAACGATTATCGCAACTCGTGCCGGTATATTGGTATTTTTTAAATCCTGATTATAACTCATTGTACGCTCCGTTCCATCATAATAGTCCTCTTTTCTTCAGCGGAAATATTCAAAACTAATCCGACTCCAGCCGTTAAAACAAACATTGAGGAACCACCATAACTAATAAAAGGTAAGGTTACTCCAGTAATCGGTAATAAACCAATGACTGCACCAATATTAAATAAAGTTTCTGTAAAGATAATAGTTGTCACTCCAAAACAAACCAAAGCATTAAATTGACTTTGAGCATGAACTCCAACTTCCATAATCCGCCACATTAAATAAAATAGTAATCCTAAAATTAGACAGGCACCAATTGAACCTAATTCTTCACTAATAATGGACATAATAAAGTCAGTATATGGTTCTGGTAAGTAGCCACGCTTTTGCATACTATTACCTAATCCAACTCCAAATAAACCACCGTTATGAATTGCATAATATGAATTTACCAATTGCGCTCCACTTGTTTTTTCTAGTTGGAATGGGTGAGCAAATGCTAATAAACGCTGGAATTGATAAGAGTTTTGTAAGAACTTAGGATTCCAAATAATGATTAAAGATACAAAGCCAATAACTAACCCTAATAAGATAAACATCCATGTTAAAACAAGACCTGCTCTAATTCCAGAAACCGCATATAAAACCATTACAATCATAAACAAGATTGCGGTTCCACCGAAGTCTGGTTCAACAATAACTAAAGCCATAATAGCAAATGCAATAATTGTTGGATTAGATAATGAATGCCAAATATTACCCGCTACTAAGCGATTAGCCCTTTTATCTAAAATTTTTGCCAAATATAAAATAAGAGCTAACTTAGCAATTTCTAATGGCTGAATACTTACAAATCCCAAATTTATCCAACCAACAGCACCATTAACAGCGAATCTAGCTCCACCAATTATTTTCATTGCTAACAAAATAAGTAACAAGAATACGGAGAAACCTAAATAGGTCATAATAAATCCCCAACTTCGAATCTTTTTCATTTTAGTATTAAAAGCTGGGTAGCCTAAAAATATTACGGCAACTATAAAGTAAATAAATTGTTTAACCCCATAAACTGTCGGACTAAATCCATTAACTAGTAAAATATCTGAACTAGCTGAATAAACCATTACAATCCCTACTACACATAAAAATAAATAAGGAAGTAGTATTTTATAATCTAAATATAAAAATTTTTGCTTATCTGGACGCACCTTCGCCGTCCTCCTCTTAATAAAGTAATTTAATCTTATTATTCATTATAAACCAAAAAAAGCTGCTACTTCTATTGAAGTAACAGCTTTTTATGATTAATTAGCAATTAATTTTGACGATTTTTCTTCTTGTCAAATTTTTGACGTTCGTTAGTATTCAAAATCTTCTTACGTAAACGAATACTTTGTGGAGTTACTTCACAATATTCGTCATCATTCAAGAATTCAATTGCTTCTTCTAAAGTCAAAGTCTTAGGAGTTTTAATAGAAGCTGAGTGGTCTTTACCTGCTGCACGAGTGTTAGTTAAGTTCTTACCCTTTGTAACATTAACTGCAATATCACGTTCACGAGAAGATTGACCAACAATCATACCTTCATAAACTTCAACACCAGCACCAATGAACAAAATACCACGTTGTTCTACTGATTGAAGTGAATAAGTAGTTGATTGGCCTTGGTTAATTGATACCAAAGCACCATTTCTTCTACCAGGTTCCCAATTCTTAACAACTGGCTTATATGCCTCAAAAGTATGGTTCAAAATACCATAACCAGCAGTTTGTGACATAAATTCATTGTTGTAACCAATCAAACCACGTGATGGAACTAAGAATTCAAGTCTAGTTTGACCATTTCCAGTTGATTCCATATTCTTCATTTCACCTTTTCTTTGTGAAAGAGAATCAATAACTGAACCAACATATTCATCTGGTGTATCCACTTGAACTGCTTCAAATGGTTCACACATTTGGCCATCAATTTCACGGTAAATAACCTTAGGACGAGAAAGTTGCATTTCAAATCCTTCACGGCGCAATTCTTCAACTAAGATTGAAAGGTGTAATTCACCACGACCAGAAACAGTCCATGAATTAATTTGGTCAGTAGGTTCAACTTTTAATGAAACATCAGTACGAGTTTGCTTCATTAAGCGATCTTCCAACTTCTTTGGAGTTACTTGATCACCTTCACGACCTGCAAATGGTGAGTCATTAGCAACAAAATCCATTTGAAGTGTTGGTGGATCAATGTGAAGTGGTGGCAATGCTTCTGGCTTTTCAGCTGAAGCAATAGTTTCACCAACAAAGATGTCATTAATACCTGAAATAGCAATGATATCTCCTGCTTTTGCTTCTTTAATTTCATTACGCTTCAAACCAAAGAAACCAAATAATTTAGTAACACGGAAGTTTTGAGTTGTACCGTCAATTTTCATAACAGTAACTTGGTCACCGACTTTAATCTTACCACGGTATACACGACCTACTCCAATACGACCTACATAGTCATCCCAATCAAGCATGGTAATTTGGAATTGAAGTGGTTGATCACTGTTTTCAACAGGAGCAGGAATATTTTTGATAATAGTTTCAAAAATAGGATCCATGGTTTCTTTTTGAGTACTCAAGTCTTCATCATAACTTGAAGTACCATTTAATGCACTTGCGTAGACAACTGGGAAATCAAGTTGTTCATCATTTGCACCAAGTTCAATAAATAATTCAAGAACTTCATCTAAAACTTCAGCTGGTCGAGCACCTGGACGGTCAATTTTGTTAATAACAACAATTGGCTTAACTCCAGCTTCTAAAGCCTTTTTAAGCACAAAACGAGTTTGTGGCATAGTACCTTCATATGCATCAACCAATAAAAGTGCACCATCAACCATGTGCATAATACGTTCTACTTCACCACCGAAGTCAGCGTGACCTGGCGTATCTAAGATATTAATAGTAGTATCATGGTATTTAACTGCTGTATTCTTTGAAAGAATAGTAATACCACGTTCACGTTCAATATCGTTTGAGTCCATTGCACGATCTTCAAGGTTAATGTGTTCTGGCAAAGTATCTGATTGCTTCAATAATTGGTTAACCAAAGTGGTTTTACCGTGGTCAACGTGAGCGATAATCGCAATATTTCTAATATCTTCTCTTCTTTGTTCTGACAAAGGTATTCCTCCCAGCTTCAATAAAAAAACTGTGACGCGGTCACAGTATGAACACGCAAATCATAATTCACGCTCTTTTCGAAGTGTCTACATATTTTAGTTACGTTGCTAGATTTTACCACTTAAATGCGAAGGGGTCAATGTTTAGCAATACTTTTAAAAGTATTACGAGCAGAATTTGAATAAATGTGGTACAAATATATAAGTAAATAATGATTTAAGGAGCAATATATATGATTCTTATGAAAGATATCGTCAGAGATGGCGACCCCGTTTTAAGAAGAGTTGCAGACCAACTTACTTTCCCACTTTCAGACCACTATCAAAAATTAGCGGATGACATGATGGAATACTTAATCAACTCACAAGATCCCAAAATTGCAGAAAAACATCAATTAAGAGCTGGCGTAGGATTGGCTGCACCTCAAGTTGGTGAAGGAGTACAAATGGCTTCTCTACTAGTACCAAATGATAAAGGTGAAATAATTTTTAAAGAAACTTTTGTAAATCCAAAAATTATTTCTGAATCAGTTCGTCAAGTTTGCTTGAGCGAAGGTGAAGGCTGTTTAAGCGTTGATAAGGTAATTGATGGCTATGTTCCACGTCCTAATAAATTAACAATTAAATACTTTACAGTAGATGGAGAAGAGAAGACAATTCGGTTGACTGGATATCCTGCAATTGTTGCATCACACGAAATTGATCACTTAAACGGACACCTTTTCTATGACAGAATTAACAAAAAAGATCCATTTGCTTTAAAGGATGATACATTAGTAATTTCTTAAATTACTATTTTTTATTAAGACAAGAGATGATACAAGGAGACTAGTTGGACTAGTCTCTTTTTCTATGTCATAGCTACACTTAAAGCAAAACTTATGGTAAAATTTTATTAACTATTGAATATTTTTGAAGAATATTCATCTTGAGATCGTTTTAACAACTAAATAAGGAGATAGATTTATGATCTATAAAGTTTTATACCAAGACAACAAGATTGTTAACCCAAGAAGAGAAACTACTAAAACTCTCTTTCTTGAAGCTGACAGTATTGGCCAAGCTCGGATGATGGTTGAAGATAATACCCCCTACAATGTCGAACTCATCCAAGAATTAACTGGCAACTCATTAGCATACGAAAAAGAACATGCTGATTTTAAGTTGACCACTTTTGATACTGATAAGTAATCAATGGTTAGAATTAAAAAAAATGAAGTAGCTGTTTTTGCCATTGGGGGTTTAGGCGAAATCGGTAAAAATATGTACTGCGTTCAGTATCAAGATGAAATTATCATCATGGATTGTGGTATTAAGTTCCCCGAAGATGATTTATTAGGTATTAACTATGTAATTAGTGATTATTCATACCTAATTAAGAATCGTAAAAAAATCAAGGCCTTGGTTGTCAGCCATGGTCACGAAGATCATATTGGTGGGATTCCATTCCTACTTGAAAAGATTCCAGAAGTTCCAGTCTATGCAACACCTTTTGCATTAGCTTTAATCAAAGGTAAATTAGATGAACATGGAATATTAAAAACCACTGAACTTCATGAAGAACATGAAGATACAGTTTTAACTTTTGATAAGTTATCCGTTACATTCTTCAGAACTACCCACTCAATTCCTGACACATTGGGAATCGCAGTTCACACGCCACTTGGTGCTGTGATTTTTACAGGTGACTTCAAATTTGATTTGACACCTGTAATGAATCAACCCGCACCAGATTTCCAAAGAATGGCAAAATTGGGTGATGAAGGTGTACTAGCACTACTATCTGATTCAACAAATGCTGAAGTGTCAGCATTTACTAAATCAGAACGATTTGTCGCAAAATCACTAAATAATATCATAAAAGGTATCGATGGTCGTATTATTTTTGCGACATTTGCATCTAACCTTTATCGGGTTTCAACTGCCGTTGAAGCTGCAATCGAAACCGGACGAAAAATCGCAATTTTTGGTCGAAGTATGGAAAATGGTATTCAAAACGGTATTGACTTAGGTTACTTAAATGTTCCTAAAGATTTGATTGTTGATGCTAATGAAATTAACCGCTTGAAACCTAATGAAGCTATGATTTTATGTACTGGATCACAGGGGGAACCATTAGCTGCCCTTTCAAGAATTGCTGATGGTACTCACCGTCAAATTAGCATTCAACCTGGTGATACGGTTATTTTTTCATCAAATCCAATTCCTGGTAATACTTTGTCTGTTAACCATTTAATTAATAAATTAATGGAAGCAGGTGCAAATGTTATTCACGGTAAAGTAAATAATGTTCATACTTCTGGCCATGGTGGACAAGAAGAATTAAAAATGATGGTCCGTCTGGCTAAACCTAAATATATGATTCCAGTTCATGGTGAATATAGAATGCAGGTTATTCATACACATCTTGCTCAAGATGCTGGAGTTCCAAAAGAAAATACTTTTGTTCTAAGTAATGGTGAAGTTGTAGCATTTAGCCCTGAAGGTTCAAGAATTGCTGGTCACATTCCCGCAGGTGATGTTTTTGTAGATACCTCAGGTACTGCAGATGTTGGAAATGTAGTTGTACGTGATCGGCAAATTTTATCTGAAGAAGGTTTAGTGGTCGCAGTTGCAACTGTTGACTATAAACATCAACGCGTCCTCGCAGGACCTGATATTTTGAGTCGCGGTTTTGTTTATATGCGTGAATCACAAGACTTAATTTCTCAAGCTCAGAAAAATGTCTATCATGTATTACGCACCCAAATGGCCAAAAAGCCACGCCCTTCTGAAAATGATATTCGAAAGGCAATAATCGCCAACTTGCAAGATTTCTTGTACGCACGGACTGAGCGTAGACCGCTCATTTTACCAATGATTATCGAGAAAAAATAATTTAGCTCAAAAATTATCAATAGTAAATTAAAAAATCAACCAGTTTAAAAACTAGTTGATTTTTTGTTTTATTCAATAATTTTAAATTTAGTAAAAATAAAGATACGTTAATTCAACTTTTCTAACTTAATTCCTTGCATTCCAATCATTGGATCAATTTTACCTGAATAAATTGCCTCTTTAGTTAAAATCTTTGGTCCTTCATCTTCTGCCTTTTCAATATTACTTGCATTATCTTCTTGTTGGTCTTCTTCTTGCTCAAGCTGTGGCATTAAACTAACAATCTTCTTCGCAAGACCAGTTTTTCGATTATTGCCTGGTGTATTAGTTGCCATTAAAAAAGCCTTTTGCTCACCTACTAAAACCAAGTTTTTAGCTGCTCTAGTAACTGCAGTATACAAAAGATTCCGTCTTAACATCACAAAATTTTGCATGGTTAAAACTAAAATAACAAGTGGAAATTCTGAACCTTGCGATTTATGAATAGTAATTGCATATGCTCTTGTTAAATCAAGTAAATCTTTACGTGAAAACTTTACTTCCCGGTCATCAAAATTACATACCAACAACTCATCGCTCTTGTTCTCATTAATTCCAATGACTTTACCAATTTGTCCATTATAAATATCTTTTTCAGGATTATTTTGTAATTGTAAAACCCGGTCACCTATCATGAACTTTTCATCATGACTTTCAACAAATTTACTATTTTCCTCTTTAGGATTTAAGATTTTTTGCAATAAGTTATTTAAATTGGTAATACCACTAGTACCATGATACATAGCACTAAGGACTTGAATATCATCCCTAGCAAATCCTTTCTTAACAGCATAATTTACAATTTGCTCAATTGCCTGACCTACTTGAGCAGGTGGACAAGGGATAAATGAATAGTTTTTGGTTTTCTGAAAAAGCAAGTTTGTATTTTGGTCTTCATTAATACTATGAGCCAGAGTAATAATTGATGAATCATCCCCTTGACGGTGAATCGTGGTTAGTTTGGTAACAGGAAAGGCAGCTGCCGTTATCATATCTCCAAAAACATTCCCCGGTCCAACTGAAGGTAGTTGATCTTTATCTCCAACAAAGACTACTCGTTTAGTTCCCACAATACTTGAAAGCAGTTGCTTAAACAAAAACATATCAACCATTGACATTTCATCAATAATTAATATTTCTCCATTAATTTGATTTAACTCAATTTCATCATCATTATTACTATTGTTAATGCCTAGTCCTAATAATCGATGAATTGTCTTGGCTTCAACACCGGTTGTTTCACTCATTCTTTTAGCTGCTCTTCCTGTTGGTGCTGCCAAAATAAATGGTGGGTCTTCACTATACAAACTAGCTGCTGGAATTTCTTCCAATCGTCTCAAGCAATATAAAATTCCATTAATAATGGTCGTCTTTCCAGTACCTGGTCCACCTGTTAGTAAAGATAAAGGATGATTAAGAGCATTCTTTATAGCAGACTTTTGCGTATCATCATACTTGATTTTCAAATGCTTTTCACATTCATCAATAACCTGAGCAATTTTTTCATCTGCGAAGTTTTCACACTTATTTTCATTAAGTCGTGCCAAATTTTGAGCAATAACTTGCTCTGTTTCAAAAATATTTTGCAAACTAATTACATCATCTTTAACAACAACTTTTCCAGCTCTTTGTAAATCATTTACTGCTTCTGCAATTGAATCAAATTGGGGAATATCAGTTAATTCACTAACTTCAGTTAACAAAAACTTTAGTTCAACAAAAGTATTCCCCTGTTCCTGCAACTTATTAAGCAACACTTGATATATTCCCCCACTAATTCTTCGAGAATCATTAAAAGGAATGCCTAGTTGCTCTCCTATATAATCTGCTTGCTTAAAACCATATCCTGAAACCTCGTTAATTATTGCGTATGGATCCTTTTCTAGCCTTTTAATACTGTCCCCATGATATAAATTATAAATTCTATTAATTACATTCTTTCTAAGACCATATTGGCTCAATTTCAAACTAATTTCTGCATAAGAATCCATTGAATTAAGTCCAGATAACAAACTATCTTTTTGTTTCTGGGTTAACGAAAGTTGGTCTAATTTATTAGGATTTTCTTTTAAAACTTGCAATGCATTAAGACCTAATTGATCAATAATTGACTGAGCTGTTTTTCGTCCTATTCCTGGGAATTTATCTCCACTCAAGTATTTAGTTAGACTGCCTTCTTCATGAGGCATAACTTGATGATAACTTTCAGCCTTAAATTGTAAGCCAAACTTTTTATGTACAACTAATTCCCCTGAAAACTGATATTCAGAATTAATCGTAACATCTCCAAAACTCCCAGTTACTCGAATATCATCCTGATCATAACCCGCAAGTTCACCGACAATTTCAACGTCGAGAATTTTGAACATATCTTCATTATTTTCAAAAATTATGCCTGACAAGCGTCCAGTAAATTCTACCATTACTTTTCTTTTCCTTGTTTAATCACCTTTAAAAGGCTATCATATTGTTTTTTTGCACTTTGATAATAATCTGGATCAAGTTGCTTAGCTAAATTAAAATATTGCTCTGCTTCTTGGCGACTACTTCCAAATAAAGTTACACCAATTAAAAAGTTTAATTTTCCAGATCTAGCATCTTTAGAAATTTTCAAATAATTTTCCCTAGCTTTAGCAAAATCACCCAAAGACAGCCAAATATCACCTAACAATTCCAATAAATCATTGTCAACCTTAGATACGCTCATTGCAAAAGCCAAGGCTTTTTGTGGATTGCCTAATTTATGAAAAACTAAGGCCTTTTGATAATAGGTTTCATCATTATTAGGAATTGTATCAAGCAAGGCTAAAGCACGGTCAAAGTCGCCTTCCATGTAATAACAAATAGCCAAATTGTAATCCATTGTTTGCGGTTCAGCTACTAGTCCTTTAGCTTGAACTAATAACTTTTTGGCTTGATCAATTGCCCCTTGCTCTAATAAATAAGTTGAAAGTTCCAAATAATTATTTGCATTCTTAGGATCAGAATCAATATCTTTGATTAATTCTTGAATTGCAGTTTGAATTTTACCTTGTTGATAGAGTTGGACTGTTTTTTTACTCATTATAGTGAATCTGTTGCTCCTAATTTTCTTCCTAGATAATCAGTTTCATTCCAAACGACTTTTTTAAAGGTTTTACCTTCATCATCTGTTTCCAAAATTGTCAAACTGGTATTACTCAAACCACCATGCTTTCTAATTTCAGACAATGGGTATCCGAGTAATCCACCCATTATTGCACAGAGAGCTCCCCCGTGACTTACAGCAAGAATTTTGTCATTTTTATTTGGATATAACTTAGCCATTTCTTGAGCAAAATCTTTTCCACGTGCAATTACTTCTGGATAAGTTTCGCCATGAATTGCTGAAGGATCATATAAATCGGCATGATTCCAGAAATTATCAATTTCTTTGGGATATTTCTTTTCCGCTTCTTCAAACTTCATCCCTTCTAGATTGCCCAAATTAAACTCACGTAAACGTTCTTCTACGCGAACAGGTAAACTTATCCCCATTGATTGTTGAACGCCTTGAGCAGTATCAAATGCTCTTTTCAAAGGACTAGCATAAATACCTCTAAACTTAGTACCCTTTAAATAGTTACCTAACTTTTTTATATCTTCATAGCTTTCAGGCAAAAGTGGTGAATCTCCATGTCCACCTTGAAACTTGGAAGCCAAATTCCATTCTGTCTTTCCATGTCTTACGAAATAAATTTGCATTTTATCACCTAAATTGTATTAAATTTGTTTTATCTTTTCTTCTAGCATATCAAAAAAAGCTTGCATTGCAGCAGAAGTCTGACTATTTTTTCGCCATACTAATACATGTCCACTATTTTTTTCAATATTAAGTGGAACAAACACCAAATTGGGATTTGGTCTAACTGATAAAACACCATCAATTCCTAGTGTAGCATATTCCCCCGTTTCCAAAAGCCAGCTAATGTTGGAAGATAAATTAACAAAGCCTTTGATATTTTCTAAATTCATTTTTATTCCCAAACTTGCCTCTAAATCTTGATTTATAATTGAACGCTTAGGAATAATCAAATTGGTGTCTTTTAATTCAGAAACAGAGATTAGTCTTTTCTTAGACCAAGGATGTTTTTTTCCAACAATAAGTCCCCATTGCTCATAAATGGGTAACTGCTTTTGAAAATATTTAGTGCTTTCAACCGGTTCAAGTAAAATAGCACAATCTATTTGCATCATATCAAGCGCATTTTTTAAATCATCGCTATATGCACTATATAATTCAAATTGCAGTTTGGGATACAAAATTTGTAGCTGTTTAAGGGCCCTCTCAACTATAATCGAACACTGACTTTCAACTAAACCAATCTTTAATTTACCAGAGATGTCCGGCCCACTATTTTTAACTTCTTCAGAAATATCATCCCAAATCTGAAGTAAATTTTCTGATTTTCTAGCTAAGATTATCCCAGCATTAGTTAGACCAAAATGTCCTTTTTGAGTACGATCTAATAACTCCTGACCCAAATCTTCTTCTAATTTTTGTAATTGCCGACTAAGAGTTGGTTGCGTGATATGCAACTTTTTAGCCGCTTCTGTAATATTACCAGTTTGTGCAACTGTTAAAAAATATCTTAATACTCTTGTGTCCATCATTATACCTTTTAAGCATTAATATTCATTTACTATAAGTATTTTACATTAAAAAAAGCCGTAATTAAAATATGAATAAATAGATGCAAGAAGGGAGATTATCATGAAAAACGATAAAAATATTTTTGGAATTGGACAAGAAAATGTCGATTATGCGCAATACTTTGATGGTAAAAGCTTTTTAAATGGCCTTATTAGTCCCCAAGATAATATTCCATTTTCTGTAGCCAATGTAACCTTTGAACCTGGATGTCGCAACCATTGGCATGCACATACTGATGGTTTCCAAATTTTATTAGCTACAAGTGGTGAAGGTTGGTATCAAGAATGGGGTAAAAAGCCACAGAAGTTATTGCCTGGAGATGTAGTTGTTGTAAAACAAGGGATTAAACATTGGCACGGTGCGGCTAAGAATTCAAGCTTTAGTCATTTAGCAATTACACAAGGACCTACTGAATGGTATGAACCCTTATCTAAAAATGAATATGATAATTTAGACTAGGAGGTAAACAAATGGTTAAACAAACTGCTGGAAGAGATCAATTAGGAGATTTCGCTCCTGAATTTGCACATTTGAATGATGATGTTTTATTTGGTGAGGTTTGGTCTGATGAAAAATTAAGCCAACGTGATCGAAGCTTTGCCACAGTGACTGCTTTAATTAGCATGGGAGCTTTTGAACAGTTACCATATCATATGCAAAAAGCAAAAGAAAATGGTATTAGCCAAGCTGAAATAAGTACCTTAATTACCCATCTTGCCTTTTATGTTGGCTGGCCAAAAGCATGGTCCGCATTCAATATCGCTAAGAAAATCTATTAATAAAGAAAAAAATCTCGCTAAGTGAGAAATTCAAATTTGAAATTTGAGTTTAAATACTTAAACGAGATTTTTTATTTTAAACTTTAAAGATAAATTTTACTTATCTTCTTTTTTCTTACGGCTAACTAATCCTAAAGCCATACTCATACCTAAACCAAGTAATCCAAGTAAGCTTGCATTTGTCTTGCTTTCACCTGTTTGAGGTAATTTTTCTGCCTTAGTAGCTGAATTTAACTTGTTAATTCTTCTTGCTGCAGACTTAGCAGATTTGAAGTTTCCTTTAACCACATTAGTTTTAGTTAGACTTGGGTGAATTTCAGGCTTAACATTTTCAGGATGTGTGTTTGCTGCAGGCTTTGGATTTGATGTAGGAGTTGGTTCTGGTGTTGGGGCTGGACTTGGTTCTGGAGCAGGAGTTGCAATCTTTTCATAAGTTACGGTGAAGTGCTCGTCCTTTGCAGTTGCTGGGTTTAAGTTTTCATCGTCAATTGATTGAACAACCTTGCCGTCAGAATTCTTGATCACAGCCTTGTAGCCGTCGACTGAGTCAACTGATATAGCGTTGAACTTATTTTCAACTTTAGGATCGTTATCCCAAGTGATGGTGCCGTCAGGGTTTTGACTGCCGCTGAATGTAACAGTTTGAGTCTTAGTGCTTGGCTTTTCACCAGGCTTAGTGATAGTAACGGTTCTAGTTACTTCTCTTGAAACGAGTGGTTCTAGAGACTTACCTGTTGGAAGGTAAATTATGTCAAAAATTTCATCTTGGCTGTTTTCAGTTACTTCTTCAGCAGGGATGCTTGTTACATCGTGAGTTTGACCATCGACTGTTTCAGTAATCTTAAGCTTGAAGCCGTCAAGTAGTTCAACATTTGTTGCATCAAAGCCCTTCTTATCAGAAGTCCAAGTACCTTCCTTAACTGTCTTGCCAGTAACAAGGTCGATTGAATCTGTCTTATTAAAGGTTACTTTCTCTGTTGTACTTACAGTCTTTTCACCAGGCTTTGTAATATTAACAGTTCTTGTTACTGTCTTAGTTTCTGTATCACCAGCTTTGGTACCGTGTTGAACATTAATGGTATAAGTTGCATCGCTTGTTCCATAAGTGGTTGGGATTGTTTGATCATTTACAATCTTATAACCCTTATTTTGTAAGTTTTTCTTTACTTTGTTCCAATCATATCCAGTATCAGTGTTTGGATCACCTTTGCCACTAAAGCCATAGTAAGTCAAATCAGTGTCGGTATCGTTGTCGTGAACTGTAACTGTCAAGCTATGTTGAACAACTGTGTAGACTAAATCATCTTCACTATTTGCTTGTTCATTTGCGGCTGCAGTTACTTTGTCATTTTCAACTTTGAGCCCCTTCTTGGTAGTTGAATTTGCTACATAGCCATCAATTTGTGGAATATCGATTGCATCATAGTTTTCTGATGAAGCTTTCCAGTCAGTGGTTCTTGGATCCTTAACGATTTGACCATTAGTCTTATCTACATAAACGGTTCTTGTCCAGTCGACACTCTTGGTAATTGAAGCATGTAAGACTTTTCCATCTTTATCTAAGAAGTGAAGCGTGAAGGTGTAGGCCTTCTTGTATTGGTCTTCGCTTGGCCACTTTGGTCCTTCTGGATCATTTGGATTAATTGGAGTGCCAGGCTTTTCAGGATTATCTGGTCCAACCGGTACTACTTCATGTTCTACATGGATGGTGTAAGTTGCATCGCTTGTTCCATAAGTGGTTGGAATTGTTTGATCATCTACAATCTTGTAACCCTTATTTTGCAAGATTTGCTTTACTTTGTTCCAATCGTATCCAGTATCGGTGTTTGGATCACCCTCGCCTTTGAAGCCATAGTCATCCAAATCAGTGTCGATATCGTTGTCGTGAACTGTAACTGTCAAGCTATGAGCATTTACAGTGTAAGTTACGTAGTAGACTTCATTTGCTGAATTAATTGTTATGTCATCATTTTCTGGGATACTCTCAACAACTTGACCAGTAGCGGTATCCTTATGAATTACAGCAGTGTAGTTAGGCTGATCATCTGGGGTATATCCAGCTAAAGTACCCTTTTCAGGAGTCCAAGTACCATCTGAAAGCTTATCACCATTTACTGCATCAAGCGTTGGAGTTCTACTGAATTCAACTGACTTTTCAAAGACCTTTGTTGGTTCAGTTTCTCCTGGATTAATTGCGTATACAGTTCTTTTTACTGTCTTAGTTTCCTTTTCTCCATCCTTTGTACCATGCTTCATCTTGATAATGACATCGTTGCCATCAAGAACTACCGTTGTTGGCACTTCTCCAACTGGAATATAGCCATCTTCAGGCGTCTTACTCTTAATTGTGTAAGTTGAACCTTCTTGACCACCAGCATTTTCACTTTGAATAACCTTGTATCCGCCGTACCCCTTATCACTTGTATCAGGAGTTTGAGTATCTACCCAGTAGATGGTTTCTGAACTTTCAATTGGATTGTAAGTTACGTAGTAGGTTTCGTTTGGAGTATCTGCATTGACATTGGTCTTAGCTATAATGCTATTAACTTCTTGACCATCTGCGCTGTCTTTGTGAATTACAGGGGTGTAATGATCAACCTTATCTGGAGTAAATGCATCCCAACTACCTGATTCTAGAGTCCAAGTACCTGAATCAATAACTTTAGTATGATCAACAGCATCTACAGTTGGCGTTCTGGTAAAGGTGATGGTTTTGTCATATTTCTTAGTTGGCTCATTTTCACCAGGCTTAGTTACATAGACGATTCTAGTTAAAGTCTTTGTTTCTTTAGTCCCCTGCGTAGTACCATGCTTCAACATGATGTAGACGTTATTGCCATCGACTGTGACGCTCTTAATGTCTACTTGATCATCAGCTAAGACATAGTTAGTTGGAGTTTTCTTAGTCAAAGTGTAAGATGAATCTTCAATTTGACTTGGAGTGTCTTCACTTTGAACTACCTTCAATCCCTTTTGACCTGCTGGGTCTTGATCAATCCCTTTTGACCTGCTGGGTCTTGAGTTTCTGTATCAAGCCAGTAGACGACCTCACTCTTATTAATTGGATCATATGTTACGTAGTAGGTTTCATTTGGAGTATCTGCATCAACATCGGTCTTAGCAGCGATACTGTCAACGACGTTACCGTCAGCGGAACCTTCGTGAATCACTGCTTTGTAGTGAGGAACTTCATCTGGGGTAACTGCCGTCCAACTAGTATCGTTATCTTTTGCTACCCAGGTGCCTTCGTTAACAACTTTTGTTGGAGTGACCGCATCAACAGTTGGAGTTCTAGTGAAGGTGAGAGTCTTGTTATATTTTACAGTTGGCTCAGTTTCATCAGGCTTAATTTCATAAATAGTTCTATTTACTGTCTTTGTTTCTTCAGTCCCCTGCGTAGTACCATGCTTCAACATGATGTAGACGTTGTTGCCATCAACTGTAACACTAGTAACTGGGGCTTGACCATCAGCTAAGACATAGTTATCGGGAGTTTTCTTAGTCAAAGTGTAAGATGAATCTTCAATTTGACTTGGAGTGTCTTCACTTTGAACTACCTTCAATCCCTTTTGACCTGCTGGGTCTTGACAGTATCAAGCCAGTAAACTGTCTCACTCTTATTAATTGGATTATATGTTACATAGTAGATGTCACTTGGAGTATCACCAGTTGCATTATTAATTTGATCAATACTTTGAACAGTTTCGCCATCTGGAGTGCCCTTGTGAATCACAACTTTATAATGATCTTGTGGTGTTGGAGTATAACCATTAATTACCGCAGAATCTGGATCCCAGTCACCATGTTCAATTTGACCATTTACTGCATCAACCACATTATCACGGGTAAATTCAATTGCAGTATTTACTACCCTACTTGCCTTAGTTGCATTTGGTTTAGTTACATAAACAACTCTAGTAACAGTTCTAGTTTCTGGCACTTTATTTGTGCGGTGCTTCAACTTGATAATGACGTTATTACCATCGACAGTAACGCTCTTAATATCTGCTTGACCATCAGCTAAAACATAGTTTTCTGGTGTTGATTTAGTTAACTGGTAAATACTTCCTTCAAGTTGTTCTGAGACTAGTTCACTAGCAACAACCTTGTATCCTTCTTGTCCTGCTGAGTCTTTAGTTTCAGTATCTACCCAGTAGACAGTTTCACTCTTCTTAATTGGAGCGTATGTTACGTCAAATGTTTCATCTGAAGAACCAGCTGTTACAGTTTCAGTTGGAATTGCAGTTGCAGAGTCATCGGCCTGCCCATTTTTACTAATCTTAGTGGTGTAATGGTCAACTTTAAGATCATCTTCAGTTAAACCAGTGAACTGATCACTATCACTAGTTCTGGTCCATTTTCCTTCAGTAGGTTGATTAGTTACTAAATCAGTAGAATCGGTCTTTGAGAAGGTTACAGATTGCTTAGTAGTTTTAGTTTCTTCACCAGGCTTAGTGATGTTGATAGTTCTAGTAATAGTCTTAGTCTCAGTGTTAGTACTAATCTTGTGCTTCAATCTAATAACAACATCTTGACCGTTATTAGTGATCTCAGTTACTTGGTCTTGTCCGTCAGCATAGTCATAATTTTCAGGTAATTTATCCAATGTGGCTTTTGTGCCTGGATAATCAGTTACATCTTGCTTTTGAACTAACTTAAAACCATCTTTACTATCACTACTAGTATCTGGAGTTTGAGTATCTACCCAGTAGACATGTAAAGTAACTTGAGCTGGACCAACACTCACATTAACAATTTCATTCACGGTGATATCGGCAGTATCACCAGCAGTTTGCTTTTGGTTGATAGTATTAATTAAGTCATCAACACTAACTTCCTTCACGCCATAAACGCTATTGCCCTCAGAATCAGTTTGCTTAATGATTGGACTTTGAATATTATCAGCTGACATTTCAGTTGCTGGAATTGTTTCCCCGCTGACTGGATCAGTGGTAAGCTTACGACCGTCTTCATCAGTGACTTCAACTTTAATTAAATCGCCACTTTGCACTTGACCAAAGAGGTACTTGTCCCAACCACTAGTTGTTGGGGTTACCATTTGCCATTTGCTATATTCTTCAACCTTGCCTGTTGCTTCGTTAACAGTTGCAGTTCTATATAACTTAAGTGTTTCAGTTTTACTGCCAACTAATTGCTTGTCTTTGTTATAAACATTAATTGTCCGAGTAACCTCTTTATAAAGTGCTTGTTTATCAACGTGTTCTGGATAATTCATATTTGGATTATCTGGAAGCGGTGTGTCAGGAGTCTTGGGACCATCTGGAGTTTTACCAGAAACAGTAATCTTCTTTGATTCAACATAAAAGTCAATTTCTTGTCCACCAGTAGTTGAAACAGTAACTCCCCAACTTAAGTTAGAGCCACTACCATTAGTAAAGACTGGACCGTTAATGCTGTAGCCTGGTTGAACATTAGCTGTGATTAAGTCAGCCGGAATATTTGCTTGAGGGTAGTCTTGGCTAATAATCAAGGAGCTGTCATTTGGATTGTATTCTTTTTCCATTGAAGGAATTTCAATCTTAGTTCCATCAGCCTTAACTAACTTAACTGGGACTTTTACCAATCTGTTAATCCGAATAGTAGCCGCAATTTGTTCATTTGGATTTGCTTTACTATTGATTTGAGTTACTATTTGCGGAGCCATACTATCTGAATATAGCCCGTTTGCCAAAAAGCCTATTCCGTTGAAGTCACCTTCAGCTGTTGTGTCTTGCCCATTTAAGATAATGCGGCCACTTTGACTATTAGCAGCAATTGTTGGTAAATAAATCTCAATGGTCTTAATGATGTTCCAGTCAGTTACTTGAGCTGCACTAACAAAACTACTCAAATCACTGATATCAGACATATTACCATTAAAGTTAAAGTCTTGAGTTGAATATTTAACTTCAGCATTCTTTAAATCATCTGGCAATTGAATTGGACCTGTCAATCTAAAGGTCATAGTTCTACCATATTTATCAGGGTGCTGTGAACCCACATAACCGCCTTGACCACTTGGCAAAGACAAGATGATGTGATTATTGCTTAATTCTTTTGAACTAGTATTAATGACAGAGTAAGCAAATTGGAGGTTTTCACCCTTCTTATTTGTAGCTTGAACTCTTTGACGCCAAATACCGTCGGGACCGGCGGAAAGCGTTACTCCAGTTTCTGAATCACCTAAACCAACCTTGGCGGTAAAACTACCTAAATCATAAAGTTGATTATCGTTTGTAAGACCAAGTAATTTCTTAACATCATCTGAACTTGCTGGGTTAGTCGTCTTGTCCATTGGCGTGGTAGTGTCAATGTAGGCTTTAATGTCGTAGGAACCCTTTGCAGCATCAGGTAAAGCTTGAATCCAAAAGCCTAAAAGTTTTGGTTGACCTTCATCGTCTTTTTCTTGATTTGCAAAGTCATAAGTAAAGCCTGTGCCTTTGTAGTCAACTTTAACAGTGTATGAACCATCGCTATTCTTAAATTCCGAAATCTTTGGCACAACACCTTGGAAGTTCTGGACATAAAGCCCGCTCAGTTTTTGAGCAGAAATTCCCTTTGGCATTACGTAGTAAATAGTTGGTTCATAAACAGTCCCTAACTTAGTGACACTAGAATTACCTAAAGTAGTGTATAAGTAACCAATTTGACCGCCAGGAGCTACTGTCATGGTACCAGTTGATTGCAACTGCAAGGTTGAAGTTTGCTGACCAACAGTTTGATGCAATTCACTAGATGATGTGTAATTATGATTGTCAACTGTTCCGTTTAAACTAAAGCTTGAATCAAGCTTGTCACCTGCTTGACTACCACTGGCTGTAGTAATCTTGCCGTAGAACTTGAAGACTTGATCACCGGTGACATTTGCACCAGTCAATAATTGATCTGGAGTAAAAGTCAAGCTAACAATTGGTGAAGAATCAGTGTTGACGATATCTTCATTAGCGTTAACTTGACCAGTTTGAACGGTATTATCAGCTCTAACAATCCGGTATTGATAAGTCTTAACGCCTGACAAGAACATACCAGCTGATTCAGGTGTAGTTACCTTATAGACGTGCTGATTGCTTGAAAAAGTGAAGCTGAATTGGGCACTACCATTAGTAAAGGAATCAGAACTATTGACGCTATAGCCAAAGCTGCCGATTAAATCATCGTTTTCGTGATCAAGCATCAGAACTTGACTATCACGCTTAGGAGTACTGGTGGTAGTGACATCCCCATAAATACTCTTAATCTGTTCTTTTTCTTGAGTTGATTGTTGCTCAGCTGGTTTTGAAGCAGCCTTCTTAACTTCGTCTTCAGTTGTTTTACCAAGTAAAATATCGACAAAAGTACCATTTGAAGCTGTTTTTGAATAAGTATCTGAGTAATTTACCGTTGCACTAATTACAGCTCCAGTTGGTGTGTAAGCCTTTGTATCTTGATCAGGTTGATCCCCATTAAAGTGACCTACAAAGTAGTATGGAGCAACTGAAGTTTGATTAAGGTCAACACCTTTCCCCTCAGGAATGGTGATGATAATATCCTTACCTACGCCATCTTGGGTAATTTCGGTTCCGTCATTTAAAGTATTTAAGGCATCAGTTGCTGCTTTATTTAATTCAAAGTTCGAGGCAACTGGAATAGTGATGACAGATCCAGCATTAAAGTCCTTTGGCACACGGTTGTAGTTATTAATTCCAATTTGATTGGATAAATCTACTGAATAAGTGTGGTCAGTGCCCATTTTAACTGCATTAGTTCCGCCGACACGCTTGACAGGATTTATGGAAAGTGATGGTTCAACATCGTAGACAAAATCAGCCGGCGTTTGTTCTTTGCCATTTACTTCCCAGGTTACTTGATAAGTGTGTGGACCGACATCTGCTTGAGTAATGTTATAAAGACTCGGATCTATGCCAGTAACATTAGTAGTCTGCAAATCATATAGGTGAAAACTAACATGAAAAGTAGATGTCGCATTCATGGTTATTTTGATAGTCGCACCTTGATTATTACTGTCAACATTGACACTAGCAACAGTTGGTGGTAATTGAGTATCACCATCTTGTTGACCCCATATCCCCTTAAATGGAATATGGACAGAAATTACATCCCCAGCTTGTGCCGAATAGGAAATATTTAGTGTATGTTTTGAAGTTTTGCCATCAAAAGTGTTGTTGTCAAAGTAAACGCCATTTTGTTCTTGCGTGTCATTTGAAGATACACCATTTGTAGTGGCAACTGAGTTTAACTTTGTTTGTTCCAATTTCTTAGCAGCCGTAGTTTGATCAGTTGTTGAAATCGATTTAGCATCCTTTGCTTCACCTTTAGTTTTATCAGCACTAACTGCTTCTTGCTTTACACTACTTTCATCCCTATTTGTAGTTGAACTAGCAGCTTGATCTACCCCCCCATTTTCATTTTGGGTAGTAGTTGTAGCATGCATAGATGCTACTTGTTGATTTGACATATTAGCAGTTTTACTACTATTTTGATTATTTGTTTTTTTATTCTGTTGATCAATCTGGCTTACGGTTTTAGTATCAGTTTCTGTCTCTGCTTGTACATCAGCCTTAACTGAACTTGGCATTGCACCAAAGTAAAAGACTGTTGCAATCAAAGCTGAAGCTAAGCCTACAGAAAACTTACGAAATCCAAAACGTGGCTTTTGCTCAGCCATTTGCTTCATTTTATTTTTAAAGTTATTTCTAGATACTCCCATATAAAACCTCCACAAATTATAGATATCTTTTGTATTCGGTTACAATGCTATTGTAATACTTTTTTATAAACAATAGTAAATATTGTAATTTTTGCAAAATAAAAAACAGTATATCAGCTATCTTTCATAACTAATATACTGTTCAGAATTTAGACTAATTGTAATTGCTTTTCTTCTTGGTATGCAGCATCAATATTACCGCCACCAAGACATTCTTCACCCTTATAAAGTACCAATGCTTGCCCTGGAGTAACCGCACGAGCTGGCTCATCAAAGTATACATCACAAGTCTTGTCAGCAGCATGATACTTTACATGAACTGCAACATCCGCTTGACGATAGCGAAACTTAGCCGTGCAATCAAACTCAACATCATGGTCAGGATTACCGGTGTAAAATGACATCCCACTAGCCTTTAAACTAGTAGCGTAAAGACGTGGACTATCATAACCTTGTTCAACAATTAGTTCATTTTTCTTAAGATCCTTACCTACAACAAACCAAGGTGCTGTTGATTCTTTAGTTGAACCTAACCCTAAGCCTTGACGTTGGCCAATAGTATAGTACATAAGGCCTGAATGATTACCAACCACATTGCCATCAGGAGTTACCATTTTCCCTGGCTTTGCTGGTAAAAATTCACTCAAAAACTTCTTAAAGTTTCTTTCCCCAATAAAACAAATTCCAGTAGAATCCTTCTTCTTAGCGGTTGCCAAACCAGCTCTTTCTGCAATTTCACGCACTTGTGGCTTAGTCAAATTTGCTAATGGGAAAATAACATGCTTAATTTGTTCTTGGCTCAATTGACTTAAGAAGTAAGTTTGATCCTTATTACCATCTTTTGGTCGCATCATGTGAGTAACACCATTTTTATCTTTAACGGTCTTAGCATAATGTCCCATGGCAATATAATCAGCATCAAGACTCATCGCAAATTCTAGAAAGGACTTGAACTTAATCTCAGTATTACACATAATATCTGGGTTTGGAGTCCGTCCCTTCTTATATTCACTTAAGAAATATTCAAAAACCCGTTGCCAATACTCTTTTTCAAAGTTAATTGAGTAATAAGGAATTCCAATTTTGTCAGCTACTCTTTTTACATCTTCATAGTCTTCAGTAGCGGTACAAACGCCAGCGTCATCAGTGTCATCCCAATTTTTCATGAAGACACCCACAACATCATAGCCTGCTTCCTTGAGTAAAAGTGCAGATACGCTTGAATCAACGCCTCCACTCATCCCAACTACAACTCTAATCTTGCTATTGTCAACCATTAAATCCCATCCTTTATAGTGGCTTAATAATCTCGCGCTCAATCAAATCTTTCAAAATAAAATTGAGTAATTCAACCGTTGGCTTTAACTGTTGATTTTTGAAAATATTTACCTTTTGCAAACCATTTTTATCAGTAATCACCATTGTTAAATGATCCAAGTCTTGATTAATAGTCATCTTCAACTTGGTTGGAGCATTATAAGGTGATTCATTATATAAAGGGTGTTCATAAATAAAATTACCCTTTGGTGACTTAACAAAGCCTACATCAATCAAAGAATAACGCTTAACATTTTCATTGATTGTGAACTTTCTTGTATCACCATTAATAATTACGGTATTTGCCATCGTTAAAACCTCACTTACAAATTATAAGTTACTTACTCAAATAAAGCAAGTTTATACTTTTTGTAGACGCAGAGCCATCTTAACTAAAGCTTGGGCAAATGCTTCTACTTCTGCTTTTTTTGTTAATCTACCAAAACTTATTCTAATCGATTCTTCGATTCTTGGCGAATCTGCTCCATACATTGCAGTTAAAACATGAGAAGGTGTGAGTGAGCCGGCAGTACATGCTGATCCACCTGAAACAGCAAAGCCTGCCAAATCTAGGTTTGTCAGCATAACATAAGTTCCAATGCCAATTAGGTGCAAGTTCAAAGTATGATGCGAAACCAAACCAGTTAAACTGCCATTGATTTCATATTTAATATGGTTTGCATCTAATGCATCGAGCACAATTTGTTGGAACTCTTGATAACGTGTCTGTTCTGCTACCCGATCAACAGCTTGTAAAAGCTTAATCGCTTCACCAAAACCAGCAATGCTTGGTGCATCAGTAGTTCCAGCTCGTCGCTTTTTTTCTTGTTCTCCACCGGTAATCAAACTTGGTAAACTTAATCCTGTTCTTTCATACAAGAAGCCAATATACTTTGGTCCATTAATCTTATGAGCACTAGTTGACATAAAATCAATTTGCATTGCTTGTACATCAAGCTCAATATTACCCAAACCTTGAACTGCATCAACATGGAAACAGATTTTAGGATTATATTCATGAACGATTTGCCCGATTTGGGCTAAATCATTAATCGTTCCAACTTCATTATTAACTGCCATCGTCGATACTAAGGCAGTTTTGGCACTTAAGGCAGCTTTCAAATCAGCTAGACTAATATGTCCACTTTCATCAACTGGAAGATAAATCACCTCAACTCCTTCAGCCTGTAATTCTTTAGCTGTATTTAAAATTGAAGGGTGTTCAATTGCTGTAGTTATTATTTGACAATCATAGTTATGTTCTTTAGCAATTCCGCGTAAAACTGTATTGTTTGATTCGCTACCACCTGAAGTAAAAATAATTTCATCGTCATTTCTTGCATTAATGAATTTGGCAATTCGATGCCGAGCTTGATCAACCACTTCAAGCGCCTTTCGGCCAAAAGCGTGTGTGCTGGAAGGATTACCAAAATTTTCGGCTAATTGCTTAGTCATTTCAGCTACCACAGCCTCTGAGACTGGAGTAGTTGCTGCATTGTCTAAATAAACTAACTTTCTATCCACAATTCTCACCTTTAATCTTTATCGCTTTAAATATGAAATAATTAAATCAGCTGCTTTTTGTCCAGCTTCCTTAACAAATTCCTCAAAGCTTTCATTAGCATCTTCATCTCCATTATCGCTAATTGCTCGCAAAGCAATCAATGGCTTATTGAAATGGTATGCCACTTGGGCAAAACTTGCTCCTTCCATTTCAACTCCAACAGCTTCAGGAAAATTAGCTTTAATGACAGTTTTAGCTGCTTCTGAGGCAATAAATGAATCACCAGTAACAACTAATCCTTCTTTAAAATTAAACCCTCTAGTCTTCAAGAAATCAATAAATTGAGCTCGTTCAGTACTTTGTAAATCAAATCTTGCTGGTTCGCGCGGAATTTGACCTTCTACATAATCACCAGCCGCAGTATTATGAGCGTCATGATAAGCAAAACTATTGACCACAATTACATCTTTTTTCTTAATTTCAGGTTTTAAAGAACCAGCTGAACCAGTCATGATGATTAAATCAATATCAACCCTAGCCAATAAATTGCTAAGGTTCATAGCAGCATTAACTTTCCCAATTCCAGAAAGTCCTAAATAAATTTCATTTTCATTAACAGAAAAATGTTCGAACTTTGTACATCCGAACATTTTTACCTCTCTGTCATGAAAATGCTGATAATAAAATTCCGCCTCTTCAGGCATCGGAACTATCAAAGCGATTTTCATATTGACTCCTTATTTATAACTTAAATAGTGCCACAAAGACTAAAACTAACAATCCTAAAACAATCCCGATTGCAATATTCAATCGCTTTTTTAATCGATCAATTTTTTCCTCACGAGTTAATTCAGGATTTCTTTGATACTCTGGGCTATTTACATCTTGATTTATCCCAGCTTCATAATCTTCTTTGTTGAATTCTTGAGATTTCTTATCTTTTCTAAAAAAATCTGTCAACAAAGAAAAAGATTTAGATTTATTATGTTTGCGTTGATAATCTGCTCTTTTTTCAGTCATTGTTTTCTTTTGAACCTGATAAAATCATATTTTCCCAGACTGTAATGGCATAAATAGTCTTGGCATCCACAATTTTGCCTTCGGAAAGAAGTTGCTTTAATTCACTTAAACTATACCAATGAGTAGTTAAAAACTCATCTTCGTCCAAGTTACGCTTATCTTCCAATCTAGTTAAAGTATCACAATAAAAGAGATACATTTTCTCATCACAAAAGCCAACTGAAGAATAAAATTCTGAAACTTTTTCCCAGTATTCTGCCTTCAATCCGCCTTCTTCATTGAGTTCTCTTTTCATTGCATCAAGTGGTGATGCATCAGTTTCATCGATTAAGCCAGCTGGAATTTCTAAAGTCAAATCTTTTATCGGCTCACGCCATTGTTCAACTAATAACATCTTGTTTTCAGAATTTATAGCCATAGCTGCAGCTGCAGGACGATGTTTAACAATTTCTCTAGTAGCAGTTTTTCCATTTGGTAAAGTAATTGTTCTAACAGATAAATCGACAATTTGGCCTTTAAAAATCTGTTCTGAGGCGATTTCTTGTTCACGTAAGTCCATTAGTATCCTCCTTCACCATTATCAATGTAAACATTAATGCATTGAAGACCTTTTTTACCTTGTGCAAGTTGATAACGTACACGCTGTCCGATTTCTAAACTTTTGTATCCAGCTTCTTTTATTGCAGTATAAAAAACAAAATAAGAAGCCTTAGTTAAATCATCATCAATAAAACCAAAACCGGCAGCAGAATCGAATTGTTTAACAGTTCCTGTACGCATTAATCTTCAAATCCTTCCTTTACTGCATCAGCAAAGTTTTCTTCAACAATTTCTGCACAACGACCACAAAGCTTTGGTAAGTTGGCATTATTACCTACATCAGTTCTTGTCATTCGACAACGATCACAGACTGTACCTTCTGCATGCTTAACAACCAACTTAGCAGTTTCAAATTCTTCAGCATTATCTGGAGCTTCACTATCTAATACGTTAAGCTTTGAAACAATTAAAATTTGTCGCATATCAGCATTCAATTTATTGAACATTGCCTTAGTATGTTCAGTTGGATAAACATCAACACAAGCTTCAAATGACTTACCAATTAATTTGGCATTTCTTGCTTCTTCAAGTGCCTTTAAGACGTCATCTCTAAATTTCATAAATTCAGACCAATTTTGCAATAATTCTGCTTCATTGTCAAAACTTTCGACTTGTGGCATATCACTCAATTGTACATATTCTCGGTCTTCTTTTAGATAACTCCATGCTTCTTCCATAGTATGTGGCAAAATTGGGGTCATTACCTTGGTAATCTTTACTAATGCATCATAAATTACTGTTTGCATTGCACGTCTTGGAAGTGAATCTTCACCTTCAATGTATAATACATCTTTTGCAAAGTCCAAGTAAAATGCTGAAAGTTCATTTGAGATAAACTTAAATACCATTTTATAAACATTAGTAAAGTCAAATTTATTATATGCTGCTAAACAGTCCTTCACTAATTTATTAAGAAGAACTTCCATATATTGATCAATAGAACGTAAATCTTTATATGCAACACGATTAGCCTTAGGATCAAAGTCACTAGTATTTGCTAACATGTAGCGTAAAGTATTTCGAATCTTTCGGTAACTTTCCGCATTTTGTTGCAAAATTCCTTTTGAAACAGCAACATCTGATGTAGTATCTGCTGAAGCAACCCATAAGCGGATAATTTCTGCCCCCATTTGCTTAACAACATCATTAGGTGAGATTACATTACCAAGTGACTTACTCATCTTGTGTCCTTTATCATCAAGTACAAAACCTTGTGAGAGAATTGACTTGTATGGAGCATGGCCACTAACTGCAACAGAAGTAATCAGACTTGAATTAAACCAACCACGATATTGGTCACTACCTTCAAGGTAAAGATCAGCTGGATAATGAAGTTCAGGTCTTGCTGCAAGAACCCCTTGGTGAGAAGAACCAGAGTCAAACCAAACATCCAAAATATCAGTTTCTTTTTTGAACTTACCATTTGGTGAATGTTCTGACTTAAAGCCTGCAGGAAGTAATTCTTCAGCAGTGTGAGTATACCAAGCATTTGACCCTTCTTTTTCAAAAATCTGAGCAATGTGTTCAATTGTTTCTTTAGAAACGATTGGAGTGCCATCTTCTGCGTAGAAGATTGGAAGTGGAACACCCCACGCTCTTTGACGAGAGATTACCCAATCACCACGATCTTTAATCATGTTGTAAAGTCTAGTTTTACCCCAACTAGGTGTAAAGTTAGTCTTTTCAATTTCAGCTAAAATTTGATCTCTGAACGCATCAACTGAAGCAAACCATTGAGTAGTTGCACGATAAATAACCGGCTTCTTAGTTCTCCAGTCATGTGGATATGAGTGAGTAAAGAAGCTTAATTTAAGCAAAGCTCTCTTTTCTTCTAATTGCTTAGTAACCATCTTGTTAGCATCATCATAGAAAACACCAACCAAGTTAGGATCTGGAATGTCTTTAGTATAACGACCTTGGTCATCCATTGGTGAATAAACAGGAAGGCCATATTTTTTACCAACATTGTAGTCATCTTCACCAAAACCAGTTGCATTGTGAACTAAACCAGTACCATCTTCAGCAGTTACATAAGTATCATTCATTACCAAACTAGTTTTGTCATATAATGGATGTTTAACGGTCATCCGATCAAAGTCAGTACCCTTAAATGTATCAACAACTTCATAATCTTGCCAATCAAGATCTTCGGCCACTTTTTCTAATTGACTAGTTCCGATAACAAATTTACGTTCTTCACCAGCAACCTTAATTAATGAATATTCAAATTTAGGGTTAACAGTAATACCAACGTTAACTGGAATAGTCCAAGGAGTAGTTGTCCAGATAACCATATAAGTGTCATTATCTAAAATTCCCTTACCATCTTCTACTTGGAAAGCGACGTAAATAGCGGGAGATTTCACATCATGGTATTCAACTTCTGCTTCTGCCAAAGTTGATTCACTAGATGGTGACCAATAAACTGGCTTCAACCCTTTATAAATATAACCTTTTTCAAACATTTTACCGAAGACTCTAATTTCTTCAGCTTCAAATTTAGGTTGTAAAGTGATGTAAGGATGATTCCAATCAGCCATCACACCCAGTCGTTTAAAGTCAGTTCTTTGCTTGTCAATTTGCTCCATCGCATATTTACGACAAAGCTCACGATATTCAGCACGGTCCATTGTCTTACGATCAACACCTTGCTTAGCAAGTTGTTGTTCAATTGGAAGACCATGTGTATCCCATCCAGGAACAAATGGCGCATAAAAGCCAGACATATTCTTATAACGAACAATGATATCCTTAGAAATCTTATTTAAAGAGTGACCCATATGAATATTACCATTAGCAAATGGAGGACCATCATGTAAGTCAAAACGAGGTTTACCTTCGTTAAGTTTCAATCTTTGTTCATATAACTTGTTTTCTTCCCATGCTTTTTGCCATTCACCTTCTCTATTTGGCAAATTACCACGCATTGGGAATTTAGTTTTACCTAAATTAAGAGTATCTTTGATTCTCATACTTTGTTCCTTTCTAAATAAAAAATCTCGCCCTAGTCTTAGGACGAGATTAACCGTGGTACCACCTAAGTTGGACCTACACAGCCCCACTTAACATGCTTATCGCGCATAACGTTAAACTAAAATAATAGCTGATCGACTCCAAAAAATTATGTTAGTCTCGCACCATCACTAACTCGCTGATTCTTTCTTTGTCTTACTATTAAGTTTAAAAAATTAATTATGATCTTTATAATCATCAGGAAAAACAATTGTTACATCTGAATCATTTGTATTTTCTTGATCATTCTCTGGCTGACTTGTTGATAAAGGCACTTTATCAGCATCTTTGTCATGTTCCAAGTTTACGCCAGATTGGCCCTTATTGTCAACTGTAGGAAGTGAAGCAGTAGGAATTGGTTCTCCACCATCCGATGGATAAATTCTTTCTACATTTGTAGCAGCATCAAGATAATATTGCCAAGTATTATCATCTAATGAATCAATTTGTTTCTGAAGTTTTGCACGAATCTTATATCTAAAATCTGCAACTTGTGTTTTTAATCTTTGATAATCATTTTTTAAAGTATCATTTTGATAAACTAAGCTTTGATTTTCAGAAGCTGCTTGATTTTTAGCATCTTCAACAATCTTTTTAGCATCTTCTTGTGCTTTTTGTCTTAATTCACTAGCATCTTTTTGTGCCTTCAAAACTTCATCATTGATTGTCTTTCTAAGCTCATCTAGTCTATCTACTTCAGACTCTAATTCTTTAATTTTATTTTTTAAAGCCACATTTTCATTTTTTAAATCAACATTGTTATCTAGGCAATCACCATAATCATCAACAATTTGATCTAAAAAACTATCCACTTCATATCTGTCATAACCCTTATGTCCACGTGGAGTGAACTCTTTGTTATGAATATCCATTGGTGTTAGTACAATCTTTTCTTCTTGCTGAGCCACAAGTTTGCCTCCAAACGATACTTCCCTTTCCGGGTATTTGTTATATTTGAGATTTCTATTCTCCCATAATGACGTACACTTAGCACATCATTCACTGAGATTATTATATTAGAATTATCAATTTTATGCCAATTTAATTTGATATTTTCCTTTTCTATCAATTGTTTGACAATATTTCTACTAGACTTTGTCAGTGCAGCTAATATTGCATCTATTCGCAAAGAATTAACAATGATTTTAGTATTTTGAATATCATCTTCAATATTGACAATTTGCTTTAATGAAACCTCATTTAAGCTAACCGCAACTTTGCCTATCCTTTTTATCTCTTGACAAACAAAATCAGCCATCGCTTCTGAAACAAAAAACTGCCATTTGCCTTTTCCATCAGTAATGATATCCCCTAAACTTGACAAATTAAGTCCTGAACCTACCAATGTACCCAAAATTTGACTATGAGTAATGGTAGCAAATTTATGATTATAAGTTATATTGATTAATTTCAGTTGAAAATTTCTAACATCCTGATATTCCCAATCATTACGAATAATTGCTCGACATTTTTCTGCTCTATCATATCCGCCAAATTCTTGAACATAAAAATCATCTTGCGCAAGTTCTTTTAAATTCGCTCTAGCTCCTGGATCCAAGAAATTAGTTAATATTTCCTCTTTTCCATAGCAAACCTGGATTAAATAACCTGATAACTGAGAAATATCGTCATTATCACTTTGAGAGCGTAAAAACTGAGCACGCTTTTTTATTTTTTCGCTTAATAAAATATTTTCATTCATTATTCATATATAAATAAAAAATAGTGATTTACATCACTATTTTTTAAATCAATTTAAATGCTAACTGAGTAAGCAAATTTTGAATGATATAAATAACAAAAATTGCTAACACAGGTGAAACATCTACACCGGCTTTAATCGCAATTGTCTTTAAAAAACCAATCCTGAATAATCCAACATAAGGTTCAACAATTTTATTTAGATATCGACCAACTACTGAATTATATAGAAAGGGCAACCAACTAGTAATTGCATTTAAAACAATTAAGATTGTATAGATATATAAAAGCCAATTAATTACACTTATAGTACTTAGCAAAAAATTAATCATTAACTCAACTTATCCTTTTTTTCAACTAATTCGGTAATCTTACCATCAGTTTCAAATTTAGGAGGAGTTGCTAAGAAAATTTTATCGCCAACTCTTTGAATTTCACCGTTTAGAGCATAAACAGTACCAGTAATAAAATCGACAATTCTACGTGCTGAGTCATCATCCATTCGACTAAAATTGATGATAACTGCCTTATTACTAAGTAAGTTTTGAGCTACTTCTTTAGCATCTGAATATACGCGTGGTTCATATAAAACAATTTTGCTTTGTGGTACACTACCAGATTTTATAGAAACCACGTTATTTCTCCCCTTATTATTTAAATGATCAGCGATTTCAGTTGGAACTTCTACTTCATTCAATTGTGATGAAGCAGAAGTTGCTTCTGGAGCATATTCATCTTCAGCACTACTATCACTGATACCGAAAAAACTACTAATTTTCTCTAATGCAGCCATAATTATCACCTTTCATTATTGCTGATTACGGTGTCTAAAGAATGGAATGTCACTACTATTATCACCATTGTCAGCACTTGTCTCAATTTGCGAGATACTATCTTGATCGTCATTATTAAATGTGTCAAAAGTATCTTGCTTTTTATTTACTACACCTTGATTTTTAACTTCCCGGCGATTGTTATTATCATCTAAATTCCACACATCAATTGGATTTACCATTGATTCTTTTTGATGTGATTCTTCAGCTACTTGTGGCTTTTCAGAAAGCGTTTCAGCAACTTGTGAAGGTTCTGCCTTAACTGTGTCACTTGTTTCTACATTTTGAGGTTGTGGAGCTTGATTTACTTCAATTTCAGGTTTAATGTCAACACTTGGTCGACTTACTGTCCGATGATGGCCTGGCAATTGCTTTGAAGCTTCTTCTTCGGCCTTTGAATCAATACCAGTTGCAATAACAGTAACTACAACTTCATCCCCTAAATTAGCATTGATTGAAGTACCAAAGATAATATCTACATCATCTCCTGCAGCTTTAGATACAATTTCTGAAGCATCTTGTGCTTCAAATAAAGTTAAATCAGGACCACCTGTAATATTCAAAAGAACTTGCTTAGCACCATCAATTGAAACTTCAAGCAATGGTGAAGAAATGGCAAGCTTTGTTGCTTCAACAGTTCTATTTTCACCGCTTGCTCTACCAATTCCCATTAAAGCAGAACCTTGGTTTTCCATGACAGTCTTAATATCAGCAAAGTCAAGATTAACGTAATCAGTTGAAGTAATCAAATCTGAGATACCTTGTACCCCTTGACGCAAAACATTATCTGCTTCTTTAAAGGCATCCATCATAGGTGTCTTCTTATCAACCATTTCTAATAGACGGTTGTTGGCAATGATAACTAAAGTATCAACATATTGCTTCAATTGAGCAATACCAGCAGCAGCATTTTTGGAACGCTTAGGTCCTTCAAACGTAAACGGACGCGTTACGACCCCAACGGTAAGTGCACCAGTTTCTCGAGCGACTTTAGCAATTACAGGAGCTGCGCCTGTACCTGTTCCACCACCCATACCTGCAGTGATGAAAATCATATCAGCACCTTTTAATGCTTCTTCAATTGTTTGTTCACTTTCTTCAGCAGCTTTTTGTCCAACTTCTGGATGTGACCCTGCACCTAAACCTCTAGTAAGCTTAGGTCCAAGTTGAATCTTATTTTCTGCTTTATTACTATTTAACGCTTGAACATCAGTATTAGCAACGATGAAAGAAACACCTTGTACTCCTTCATCAATCATGCGGTTTACAGCGTTACCACCTGCACCGCCGACACCAATAACTTTGATGACAGCATTCTTGTTGTCGTCTTGATCGAATTGGAAATCCATTTACTAAACCACCTTTAATCAAAGAAATTCTTAAAGAATCCTCTGATACCCTTTTTACTATTTTCTGACTTATTTGCACCATCTTTTTCACGATCTACGCGTGGCGCTATAGTATCATTATAAGCTTCTTTTGTGTTATTTTCACTAACTTCTGCATGTCTTTTAAAAATATTGATACTATTTTCACTAAATTCAGCTAATGGATTTTCATGGGATGCAGAAGTCCCATAAATTACACCATTAACAAGCAAATCAATATCATTTAAGTTATAAACATAGTTAACTACACCATATGCAGCTGCATATGCAGGATTTCTTAATCCCATCTCATCAGGTTGATAAACACGTGTTTTAACTTCAAAATGCTTTTCAACAGCAGATTGCAATCCTTGCAACAAAGTCATGCCACCTGTAATTACCACCCCACCAGGTAATTTAAATGCATCATGAGAAGCTAATCCTTTACCAATTCTACCCAATATTTGATCCATTCTAGCAGCTATAATTTGACTCAAATAATTTTCATCAACAGTTTCTTGTTCACTTTTACCAACTGTTTTAACAGAAAATTTATCTTCAGAAGATGTCAATTCAGGATCAGCTGAACCATAATCGAGCTTTATTTGCTCAGCGTCTTTTTTGGAAGTCCCCAGAACTACAGAAATGTCCTTGGTTACATCTTCTCCACCTTCCAAGTCAATTGTGGCATACTTAATTTTATTTTCATGAATTACAGTAGCAGTTGTTGTTCCACCACCTAAATCCAAAATAACTGAACCAAAGGTTCTTTCTCCCTCATCAAGAGCAACACTTGCAATTGCTAACGGTGTTGGAATAAAGAAATTATTTTGATATCCTGCTCGTTCAATTGCTTTTTTGATATTATGTAAATCACCTGTTGGAGCAGTAAGCAATATTCCATGTACTTCTAAAGAATGTGCAATCATCTTACGAGGATCATCAACATCGGTTTTTCCATCTAACAAGAATCTGCTAGGTAAGAAGGCAATTGCTTCACGACCTGATTTTACCGCTTGTTTAATTGCAAGTTCTAAAACCCGTTTTACGTCTTGATCACTAACTTCTCGGCCATCTTCACCAATATTAATTAATCCAGTTGAAGTTTCCAATTGAAGCATACCTACTGGAATTCCTGTTACCACTCGATAAATTTTGGAATTTGTTTTTTGCTCAACGTTCTTCAATGCTGAGGAAATCGCATTAGCTGTTTGATCAATATCAACAATTTTTCCTTGGCGCATACCTTTATTTTTTTCTTTGACTGCACCAATAACTTGAATTTCATTGACTGAAGCATCGGCAACAACTGCTTTTACAGAATCCGTACCGATATCCAAGCCAACGATTAAGCTTGAATTACTCACAATAACGCCCCCATGAATCCTTCTTATTACAAATATACCATAAACTTTGTGAAGTTTTACATAAGATTATGTAAACGCTTATTAAAAACCTAAATTTTTCTTTTCACTATCAGTTAAAGGACGTGAAAAGGCCCCAATTTCTAAATCAATAATACTTTTACTACTTAAATTGCTTTTTATCTGTGGATAATACGTGATTTTTTGAGCAATAGTATCTGTATTTCCAATAATAATATTGCCATCTTTCATTAGCAACACTATTTCACTTTTACGTGTGCTTTTTCCATTAATTAAACTAATTTGGTTTCTTAACTTAGTTGGAATAGCTTTTAACGCTTTTAAGTCAGTAAACAATCCAGATTTGCTTGTATAACCAACAAATATTGGCAATGACTTGTTAAGCTGACTCTCTGTTAAACTTTGTCGAGCTATTTTTTTATTATTCAAAATTTTATAATATCTACCATTTTGATTTACATAAGCTAAAGTACTATATTCTTGCAAATCTAACTTGATTTGATTTAGACCCGCTAATTTTAATTTAGCAGATTTAATTTCTGGATAATATTTTTTAAGTTTGCTTTCGTATGTGTTTTTACCAAGCCAATAATCAATTAATTGGTCCTCAGCTTTAATACCTGATTTTTTAATAACCTCTGTCGCATCCAATTCTGGGGCTCCAACGACAATTATTTTTTGCAATCTTGTATAAGAAGATACATAAATTCCTAATCCCAGAATTGCAAGAATTGAAATAATTATTATTGCACCTAAGCGTCTTCTTAGAGCTTGTTTTCGCTCATTATTAAGATTAGTCAGTGAATCAGATGCTTTTTGATTAGTTCGATTAGTAATATTATTTTTATTTTTCTTATAATCAAGGAAATTATCCAAATCCTTTTTGGGATCTTTTTTAGTAATTCTCCTATTAGTCATCTGTTCTCCTCCAAATCTTAAAGAAGTTTTTTATTTGTTTGCCTGTAGTGCCTTCATAACTGTAATTATTTGATCTGCTGAATCAGGAACTCCTAATTTCTTAGAAGCTTTACTCATTTTAGAAGCATATTCTGAATCAAGTAAAATATGATCAATTGAAGAGACAAAATTATTTGGATTCAAATCATTTTCAGGAATTACTAAAGCGGCCCCAGCCTTCTCCATATCTAAAGCATTTTTCATTTGATGATTATGAGTTACATTAGGACTCGGTATCAAAACCACTGGAACACCTAACGCAGTAAACTCAGCTAAACTTGTGGCTCCAGATCTTGAAACAACGCAAGACATTTGTGGTAATAAAGCTGGCATATTATCAATGTAAGGTACGATTCTTAAATTTTTAGGAATATCTTTACCGGCTAATTTTTCTTTTACTGAACCATAATAATATTGGCCAGTTGCCCAAATAACTTGATAAGGTTTTTTAGAAAGTTCAGAAAGTGCTGATTCCATTGCTCGATTGATTGCTAATGCTCCTCTTGAACCACCAAAAACTAACACTGTTGGCATTTGTGGATTCAAAGACCACTTTTGAGCTAAATCAATTTTTTCAAGATTTAAATTCAAGACTTGTTGTGAACGTGGATTCCCTGTCTGAATTAATTTCTTCTTTTCACTAAATTGCTTTGCTGCATCATCAAAAGTATAACAAATCTTATCTACATAATGTCCTAAAAACTTATTTGCTAAGCCAACAACTGAATTTGATTCATGAATTAATGTAGGAATCCCCATTTTAGCCGCTTCATAAACAATTGCACCTGAAACATAGCCACCTGTACCTAAAACAACATCTGGTTTAAATTCAGAAATTATTTTTCTAGCCTTTTTAGTTGCCTTCATAAAAAGCTTGATAGTTTCTATATTTTTAATTAGATTTTTTCGACTAAAACCTTGAATTTCAATTGTCTTAAAATTAATCCCAGCGCGAGGAACAATCTTGGATTCTAATCCTCTTTCTGTTCCCACAAACAAAATCTCATCATCATTTGAAATTCCAGTTTCTTTTAGACGTTCAATAATTGCTAAAATTGGATAAATATGGCCACCTGTGCCACCACCTGTAAATATAACTCTCATTTTTAATTCAATTCCTTTATGTATTCCATGAAATAGTCTCCACGTTGTTCAAATGTCTTAAATTGATCCCAAGATGCACAAGCTGGAGAAAGCAATAATACATCACCAGGTTTAGTTAATTCATATGCTACTGGTACTGCTTCTTTCAAAGTATTCACAATTTTTATTTCTTTAATACCTGCTTTTCTAGCTGCGTCAGCTAAAAGATAACGCGTTTCACCATATAAAACAACAGCTTTAACATGCTTTTTCAATAGAGGAACTAGAGAATCAAAAGTAAATCCACGATCTAATCCACCACCAATTAGCACCTCTGGTTCAGAAAATGCTTTTATTGCAACTGTAGCAGCTTCAATATTAGTTGACTTAGAGTCATTATATACTTTCACGTCATTGATAGTCGTCACATATTGTAATCTATGTCTTGCTCCAGCAAACGTAGATAAAACAGCTTGGATATCAGAATTTTCTGCTCCCATTAATTTACTAATTGCAATCGCAACCATACTATTTTGTAAATTGTGTCTGCCTGGCAATTTAATATCAGAAATTTTCATAATTTTTTCTGATTGTGATTCCAAATATTCATCACCAACAAAGTAACTAGCTGAATGATCGTTCATACTAAAAGTTTGGATTTTAGCCTTAGTAGTAGCTTCTTCTTTAGATAAAATTTCTTTTTGATCAAAGTTTGCAATAAAGTATTCATCACATGTTTGGAACCGAGTTACATTTAATTTAGCCGCAATGTAATTTTCCATTGTCTTATGATAATCAAGATGGGTCGGATAGATATCAACAATTGCTGCAACCTTTGGTTTTATATCTGTTACACCAAGTAATTGGAAACTTGATATTTCGACAACTAAGACATCATCTTTGGTTGCTTTTTGAACCACTTCACTAATCGGAACTCCGATATTACCAACAGCATAAGCATGATGACCACTTTTTGCTAAATGATGGTCAATAATTTCACTAGTTAGCATAACTGTTGTTGTTTTACCATTTGAACCAGTTACACAAACAAAAGGAGCTTCACTTGCACTTAAAGCAATTTCAGGTTCTGTAATAATTGGGATTTTTAATTCAGACGCTTTTTGAACCATTGGATTTTCGTAAGGAATCCCTGGATTTTTAACAAAGAAATCAAAATGTTCTTCTTCAAGCAAGTCAACCGGGTGATGACCACCAATTACTCGAACTCCCATTTTTTCTAATTTTTGTGCATGTTCATTATCAGTTAAATCTTGCTTATCATTTAAAGTGATTTTGGCACCTAATTTTAAAAGTAATTCACTAACTGCAAATCCACTCTTACCCAAACCTAAAACTAAAACGTTTTTACCTTGATATGTCTTAATGTCCTTCATGTCTTTTATCCCCAGATAATTAAATATAAAATACTAAAAATCAATTGAACTAGCCAAAAGACAATGTCAACTTTCCATTCGCTCCAACCTGAAAGTTCAAAGTGGTGGTGAATTGGCGTCATCTTAAAAACTCTTTTATGGGTTAACTTGAAACTAGTTACTTGTATCATAACACTTGCAGTTTCACAAACGAATACAAGTCCCACTAAAAGTAAAGACCATGGTCTATTTAATAAAATTGCAATTGCAGCAAGAGAGCCACCTAAAGCAAGGGACCCAGCATCACCCATAAAAATTTTAGCAGGTTTATGATTGAAGATTAAGAAGATTATTAATCCACCAATTACACTCATACAAAAAACCAAAATTGCCAAATTTTCTTGCTTAAAGGCCAAGTATGCATATGTAGCAAAACTGACAATAGATAAACCACTAGCTAAACCATCTAAACCATCTGATAAATTCACAGCATTAGAAAATCCGACTAACCAAAAAATAGTAAATAGCACAAAAATTACCGGTCCAGTTAGCGCTCCGCCCCAAGGCATGCGTAAAGCGAATGCAAAACGATCAAAACTAGCAATTAAAACTAAAACAATAGCAATAAAAATTTGCAAAAGTAGCTTTTGCCACGCTCTTAATCCTAAGTTGTTTTTCCAAATAATTTTTAAACCATCATCTAAAAAGCCAATTAATCCATGCCCTAATAAAGCGATTATCAAAATAATTGCTATATTATTAAAGCTCTGCTTCCAAACTAAAACTAAAGTTGTTGCAATAACAGAAGCTATTACAAAAACGGTACCTCCCATTGTTGGCGTTCCTGCTTTTTTCAAATGGGCTTTCGGTCCTTCTTCTCGAATTGGTTGTCCTTCATGGTGCATGTGCATAAAGACAATCAACCATGGCAAAAATATTGCTGTAATAACCATACTAATAACTAAGGCATAGATACTATATAGCATTATTATCTCCCTCTATATCTCTATTTTGTTTTTATTGTAATTTCCTGTCCGTTTTTTAAGGTAGTTCCTGCTTTAATACTTTGTAACTTAACTTTTCCATCCTCTGATCCAGAAACCTTAACACTGACTCCTGCCAAAGCAGCATATTGTTTCACTTCTTCAACAGTCCAATTTGTAAAATCAGCACATGAAATCTTTCCACTAGTTAAGACAAATACTTTGCTTCCAGCTGAAAGTTTCTGCCCTGTAGCAGGTGTTTGCTGAGTAACTACATCACTTGAGCCAAGCACTTCAACTGATAAAGCTACTTTTTCAATGTCATTTTTAGCATTAGAAACAGACTTACCAACGACATTTGGCACTTCTTCTTTGCTTGCACTAGCTTTTTTAGTTACTGAACTAGAAAGAATAAGTCGATTCATCATTGGCTTAAAAATTGAAGCTAAAATCGTTTCAGCTGGATCGGTCATCTTTTGTGGTTGTTTCATAGTTAAGTAAACTGCATAGTGAGGATTATTGGCTGGAGTAACCCCAATCACAGAGAAAATATAATTATTATTTCCTGTTAAATATCCACTTGAACCAGCAATTTGAGCCGTCCCTGTTTTTACAGCAATGCTTTTTCCAGCAATTTTATAAGCGGTCCCTGTTCCGTATTGTTTATTAACAACATCTTGCATCCCCTGTAAAACTGTCTTAACGGTAGATTCAGAAACAACTTTCTTGCCAACTTTTTGTACTTTATAGTTTTGAACCACCTTACCAGTTGGTGAAACAATTTTTTCAACTAGTTGTGGTTTGACCATCTGACCCTTATTTGCAAGAATACTGTAAGCTTGCATCATTTGCCAGACATTCACATTAACCCCTTGTCCAAATGAAGTTACAGCTTGATCTAATTTACTCTTAAATGCAATCATACCTGCTTGCTCACCTGGCAAAGTAATACCTGTTTTTTTTGTGATACCAAATTTATTTAGATAGCTTCTCCACGTAGAAGCTCCCATCTTTTGCTCTAAAATACTTAAACCAACATTACTTGAACGAGGGAAGGCTTCATACAAAGGAATCGAACCCCATCCAGTAACATTCCAATCATGAATTGTTGAGCCATTCAACGTAAGAGATCCTGATTTATATAATTCATTAGGATTATAATGGCCAGAATTGATAGCAGCAGCAAAAGACAGTATTTTGAATACTGAACCTGGTTCATATGTTGCTTGGGTTAACAAATCAGTATATGAATCCGTTAATCCTTTTTTAGTCTGAGCATCAAACGTAGGTCTTTGTGATGCTGCTAAAACTTTACCCGTCCGTAAATCCTCAACTACTGCTGTTAAAGCCTTAGGCTGATACTTACTTTGAACTTTCGTTAACAAATTCTCTAAATAATTCTGTAATTGACTATCAAGAGTCAAATAAATATCATCACCATTTTTTGCTGCTTGATAAGCATTGGTACCATTTGGAAGTTGATATTCTGAAGCATCAACGCTACTTTCTTTATAGCCATCTCTTCCGGCAAGATATTTGTTGTAATATGCTTCAAGTCCCATTGTTCCAACCAAATCAGTTGACTTTGTTTTTTTGTTGTAAACCGGCTGAGCTAATCCAACAATATGTGAGGCAAAAGTACCATTAGGATATAGTCTAGATGGTGATTCAATAAACTTAATCCCTGGCAACTTCATTTTTTCAATTTTTTGTTTTTGCTCAATTGTTAAATTAGAACCACCAGATCCAAATTGAACTTGGAATGCCTTAGTTTTTGGATTTAAATATTTTAAGATTTGTTCTTTAGATAAAGGTAAAACTGTAGCTAATTTTTCAGCGGTTTTATCTTTATTAACAACATACTCTGGCTTATTCTTATAGTTTATTGATGAATGATCAAGTATTGCATAAATCGTATAAACATGTGAATCTTCTGCAATAGTAAAACCATTGCGGTCATAAATCGTACCTCTAGTTGCTTTAAGCACTTGATTTCTCTTATATAAAGCAGCTGTTCGAGCAGATAAATTTTCGCCAGCAACGGTTTTTGAAATACTTATATATAAAGTTCGTCCTAAAAAAATAAGAAAAACCAAGGCAACAATAACCTGAAGGACTCTCCCCACCTGAAAACGGTTACTGTGAACATTGGTTTTTGTTGTTTTTATATTATTTGAATTCTTCATTATTAATCAACAGTCCTAATATTACTTTCGATTAAGCTAAGACCTTCTTGCTTAGCAATTTTATTCATTCTTGAACTTGAAGTAAGTTCACCGATTTCTTGTCTTAAATTAGAAGAATCGGTTTGACTACTTGTAAGCTCAGTTTGAATATTGGCTAATTGGTGTTGTGCACTAGTTGCTGCAACACTAGTAAATACAAGCATGGCAGCCATGGCGATAGTAACAATAGAGCCAGCAATTAAAATAAAAATTTCAGACCTAGAAAACGGCACTTTATTGGGATCAACAGACATTCTTCTTTCTGTTTCAAAAGTACTTCTTGCTTTTCTACTAGGTTCATAATTATAATTTAGATTTCTTGCGGAACTATCAGCCATTTTTCTATCCTCTTATAACTTTTCTGCAACTCTTAATTTAGCACTGTGTGAGCGGTTGTTGTTAGCTAACTCTGAAGCTGTAGCAAGAATAGGTTTTCTATTTACCAGTTTAAGTTTTGGTTTCAAATTATCTGGAATTATTGGAATTCCACGTGGTACATCAACTTCAGAATTTTCTTTAAATATTTTTTTTACTATTTTATCTTCATGCGATTGAAAAGTAATTACGCTAATCCGTCCACCAGGTCTTAATAGTTCAATTGCTTCTTGCAAAGAGGCTTTTAAGCTATCTAATTCATGATTTACTTCAACGCGAATTGCTTGAAAACTCTTTTTAGCAGGATGCCCGCCAGTTCTTCTTTTAGCAGCTGGAATAGCTTCTTTAATAAGCTCTACCAATTCGAATGTGGTTTCAATTGGTTTTTGTTGTCGTCTTTGAACGATTTTACGGGCAATTTGCCGTGAGAATTTTTCATCACCATATTGATAAAGAACATCTGCTAGTTGAGATTGAGAATATGAATTTACCACTTGATATGCATCAAGCTCTTGTTCTTGATTCATTCTCATATCCAATCTAGCATCAAATCTATATGAAAAGCCTCGATCAGGTTGATCGAATTGTGGAGAAGAAACTCCTAAATCATAATAAATTCCATCAATGCCATCTTTAATTCCCAGCTTATTTAAATTATCAGTTAAATGACTGAAATTATCATGAACCATAATTAACTGTGGCTGATGATTACCAGATAAATATTCAGAGAAATTATCTTTAGCAGCATTAATTGCGTAATTATCTTGATCAAATCCAACCAAAACACCTGTATTGAGCTTACTTAATAAATAGCGAGCATGACCTCCACCACCAAAAGTCGCATCAACATATAGGCCTTCATCTTTTACATTTAAATTATCAATTGTTTCCCTGAGTAATACACTTGTGTGCTTGAAATTCGTTGTCATAATTCAATATCATCCAAATCTTCTGCAATGTCATCGTAGTTTTCATCAGCATCATCAGTAAAATCATCCCATCGTTTTTGTGACCAAATCTCTATACGGTTGGAAACACCAACAATGACACATTCTTTTTCCAATTCTGCATGTTCTTTCAAGGTAGCAGTTAAATTAACTCTACCCTGTTTATCAAACTCACTTTCCATTGCCCCAGAATAAAACAAACGTGTAAATTTACGCACATTTCGTTTAGTCAGGGGGAGTTTGGCTAATTTAGCTTCAATCTTTTGCCATTCTTCTTCAGAATAACCAAAAATACAGCCTTCCATCCCACGAGTGAAGATAATTTTATCACCCATTTGGTTACGAAATTTGGCAGGAATTATCAAGCGTCCTTTCGCATCCAAATTGTGATGATATTCACCCATGAACATGACGGTAGCCTCCCTTCCAAGTAATAATCTACCACAATTCCCCACTTCCTACCACAATATTACAAATAATTGTGAAACTTTTTTAACAATTATTTTCTTAGAATATAAAAACAGCGCTAAATCAACCTTTAGCGCTGTTAAACTTTCTTTATTAATTGTGGGGATTTTGTTTTTATATTTGAAATTCTTATACTAAATTAGATAATAATTGTGAATAAAAGTCCAATGTACCAAAAAATTGTACAAACTGTGAGATAATCCCATAATTTCCGGATTAATTTTCCAGAATCAATATTTTTGAACTTAATAGCACTGCTAATACTAATAACAAGTACCAAAACAAAATAAGTTAAAAAACCATATGGCAAAAAAGATGGATTTTTTAAAAAATTTGATATATTTTGACAAGCAGCAATAAAGAAGAAAGGTAATACATCGTATCCGCGAAATTTTGCTTTGGGAAATACTGCATTAACAATCGCTGCTGTAATGAAGCCGAGAACTGGTAGTAAAATAATCATTAACATTTATAATCTCCTTTATTCTTCCTCTCAATTTTATCAATAAATTGCAAAACAATTCCAGCTAAGCTAAAATACAAGCTTAGGAGGATTTTTCATGGCACGTAAAAAGAAGTCTAAATTTCAAAAGCTTACAATTGTAATGGCAGTATTAATGGCATTGATTACTCTCTTAGCCATTTTAATTCCTGTATTACAAGGCTTAAATATTTTCTAATAGTTTAAATAAAAAAGGTTGTTGCCAATTGCAACAACCTTTTTATTTATAATAATTCATTTTTATTGCAAAAGGATATTCTCGACCCAAAAGATTAAATAAAGGATAGCTCAAGCTTGCTAAAATCAAAGCTAAAATAGCATTAGCAATCATCCCCCATAGAACTTGGGAAAAAGAGATAGAAATCGTACTTGCAATTGTCAAAATAAACCAAAAGAATGCATCAAAAAGCAAATAACAAATAACAATTACTGGAACTCTAACCACAAAAACATCAGGTAATATACGGGTAACCTTTTGACATAGCCATGAAACTAATGTTAGTCCAACTGTATAAGGTCCAATAAAGCCTAGATAATAAATATCCGCTATCAATCCTATAAAAAAGGCTAAAATAATTTCATTATTGTTATTTTCGTCAATTAAGCTACATGCCGCTACAGCAATAACAACTAACCAAAAACTGGCGCTCACTCCACTTAGCCCTAATAACGAATGAGCATAAATACTAGCAACACCATCAATAATTAACGCACCAAATTCTGCAATCGCAATATACCATCTTGATAACTTAGATCTAGAATTCATTATTCTGAGACCTTTCTTTCAACTACAGACACAACTGAGGCATCTCCAATAGAACCAGCTGGTTTAATTTCAATTAAATCAGACAATCCAAATGAATCTCTAGTAGTTTTTGCAACAGTACCTACTAATAGCCCCTTTGGAGAACGCCCACCTAAGCCACTAGTATAAACTTTAGCACCCTTCTTGAGCTTTTTACTATCAACAACTTGCGTGAAATACAAAGAATTTGTGTCATCACTATTAACAGTAATAATACCATGGACTTTTTTACCATTAGCAGCATCAGCTTCAACACTAAATCTATTGGCTGATTTATCAGTGGTAGTAATCAATTCAACTTTTGACGTTGCTGAATTAACCTCGAGTATTCTCCCAATTACACCACCACCAGACATAACTGCCTGATTTTTCTTAATACCACTACTTGAACCTTTATCAATAATTAAAATATCTGACCAAGTATCAGGTGAACGTGAAATCACTGAGGCATTAACTATAGTGTAAGTTGTTAATGTATTTTTTAAGTTGAGAGCTGATTTAAGTTGCTTATTTTCTGCTTCTAAACTTGAATTTCGTGCTTTGGTTTGAGCCAAGTTAGATACTTGGCTTTTTAAATGATCATTTTCTTTTTGCATATTAATAATACTATTGATATTACTAATGCCATCAGATGCTAAAGAAACTGGCCAATTAACTACTCGACTAGCAACTGAAATAATATCATTACCCATTTTTTGGAAGAACAGTGGACTATTCCGTTTACTTCTTAAACTAACTGTAATTCCTAAAATAATAACAACTAGCAAAGTAGTCAAAAAACTAACAAGTATCTTTTTATTTTGTAAAAACTTCTTCATTAATCTAATTTCTTCAATTTCATAAAATAAAAACCGGCTTTCGCCGATTCATTATTTATGTGCTCTCCGCATTACTTCAATATTCTTCAAAGATTCACCAGTCCCAATGGCTACACAGTCAAGTGGATCTTGAGCAATAAATACAGGAACCTTAGTAGCTTCTGAAATAACTTCTGAAAGGTTCTTAAGTAAAGCACCACCACCAGTTAAAACAATACCGTGGTCAATAACATCAGCTGCAATTTCAGGAGAAGTTTCTTCTAAAGTTTCTTTGATTGCAACAATAATATCTTGAACTACTTCTTGAATAGCTTCTGCTACATCAACTGCATTAACATCAACAGATTTAGGTAATCCAGTAATTAAATCTCGACCTCTAATGTTCATAGATTCAATTTCCTTTGCCTTTTCAACAGAAGCAGAGCCAATTTGAATCTTAATATCTTCAGCAGTTCTTTCACCAATTAAGAGATTAAACTTTTGGTGAATATAGCTTGAAATTGAGCTATTGAATTTATCCCCAGCTTGGCGAGTTGAACGACTTGATACGATCCCACCTAAAGAAATAGTAGCAACATCAGTAGTTCCCCCACCAATGTCAACAACCATTGAACCTGTTGGATCCATAACTGGAAGTCCAGCACCAATAGCTGCTGCAAATGGTTCTTCAATTACATATGCTTCTCTTGCACCAGCAACACGGGCGGCATCAATTACTGCACGCTTTTCAACTTCAGTAACACCAGATGGAACACAAATCATAACTGCAGGCTTAGAATTACCTACTGTCTTTTCCATAAAGTATTTAAGCATTGCAGCAGTTGTATCATAATCTGCAATAACCCCATCCTTCATTGGACGAATAGCTCTAATAGTACCCGGTGTTCTACCAATCATTTCCTTAGCTTCTGAACCAACAGAAATAACTTCACCAGTTTGGGTATTCTTGGCAACAACAGAAGGTTCACGTAAAACAATACCTTTACCTTCCATGTAAACTAATGTGTTAGCTGTACCAAGGTCAATCCCGATATTCTTTGATCCTAATCCAAACACGAATATCTCTCCTTAATAATTGTGGTCTCAATAAATCTTGAACTATTATAGCATATTAAACAAGGAAGCGGCCGGATTTAACGGGATTTTAATAACCCTTAAATTAATTGCTCCTCTTTAAAGCTTAAATAGCTTCGATCAGCAACAATAATGTGATCTAAAAAATTAATCCCCATCAAATCACTTGCTTTATTTATTTGTTTAGTAAATTCAATATCTTTTTGTGAAGGGTTGGCATCCCCACTAGGATGATTATGGGCTATTAAGATACCAACACTATTGTAAAATACTGCCCACCTAAATATGTCTCGTGGATGAACAACAGATCGATTAACCGTTCCTTGAAAAAGCAAACGCTCTCCTAGAACCTTATTTTTATTATCAAGATATATAACAACTAATTGCTCTTGTTCCACTCCTAAAAATCTGTCAATTAAATATTTTCCAACTTCATGACTGGAAACAAATTGAATTAACTTTCTAGTTCTAACTGCTTTTAATCTTTTTAATAAAGTTATCGTTCTGCTTAAAAGTTCATCATCTATCTGACAACTTGTCAAATAATCATAAATTTGTCCAAAATTTTCTAACTTTTTATTTAATAAAACATTATTAAGCTCAGCGAAGCTCTTAATTCCAGCTTCTTCAAGCAAAATAAAAATTTCATTTAATAATTCTTGATCTGTTTTTAATAAGTAGTGGTCCTTATCTGCAATCTGCATTAAATCGCTCCTTCCACTACTTATATACAAAATTTTAAGCGATTTTTTCTAAAAAATCCAAAAAGCTTGTACAGATTAAACTAGCATTCTTCTTATCCTTTAAACTAGGACTTTTCAAGTCTGGAATCATTATTCCCTGAATGCCAGCATCTTTACTAGCAGCAATGCCAGTTGATGAATCTTCAAAGATTATCAGCTCTTGTTTATTCAACTTTAATTCTTTTGCTGCTAATTCATAAATATCTCCAGCTGGCTTAGGGGCTAATTCAAATTTTTCAACATCATCATATGATAAATAAAAATCAAAATATGATTTAATGCCCGTTTTGGTAATAGCGTGTTCAATTACCCTTTTATAGTTACTTGATGCAATTGCAAGATGCAAGCCTCTGCTTTTAAACTCATCTAGAGCTTCCTGTACACCTTTTTGTAACTTTAACTTTCCCTCATCTGTCCATTGCCAAACCAAGTCATCTGTTCGCTTAATAAATGCATCACGTTCTATTTCACTAGCAAAATATTTATGATAAAAATTCTGCATATCTTTAGCCGTTGCACCTGTCAACTTTAGATATGAATCTTCTGGAATATCAAGTTTTGCTTCTTGAGCTGCTTGAATATTAGCTTGCCAATATAATTTTTCTGAATTGACTAATAATCCATCAAGGTCAAAAATCACACCCTTAATATTACCAACTAATCCTTTAACTTGCATCTATCTTCTCCTGAAAATTTAAAATCTGACTAACTAAATAAAATGAACCAGTTACAACAAGAGTATCATTTTCTTTCAAATTTTTCTTTAAATCAATATATGCTTGGATGGCATTTTTTCTATACTTATATTTTTCTAAAACTTCAGCTGGAAAGTCTGCTTTTTTAGCAGCCCGTGGATAATCAATTGTTGTTAGAGTTATTTTTTCATTGTGATTAAACAAAGTAAAAACCTCTGACAAATCTTTATCTTTCATCATAGTTATCAAAACATAAATTTGTCCTTTATTTTTCTCAGCATTAACAAAATCAATCAAATTATTCATTGCTTGCATGTTATGAGCTCCATCCAAAATTATTGTTGGTTTAGTTTTAATTATCTGATAGCGCCCCGGAATTTTCGTCAAATTAATTATTTTTTCAATTTCAGTTGGTAAAATTGATAAATTAAGTAAGCTCAAGACCTGACAAGCTATTGCTATATCAAATCCTTCTACTAGGGGACGTGATTCAAATTGATATATCCCCATCTTTGTGTGAACTAGCAATTTATTTTCTGCACTCATAACCGAAAAATCTTTATTCAATTGGTACATTGGAGCTGATTTTACTTGGGCTTCTTTTTGAATTATGGGAAGTATACTCTCAGGTACATTACCTAAAACTACTGGTCGCTTATCTTTTATTATTCCAGCTTTTTCAAAAGCAATATCTTGCAGCGTGGGGCCAATAATCTTTTCATGATCCAAACCAACTGTTGTAATAACACTTACTTCAGGAATTATGACATTTGTTTTATCATGACGGGCGCCGATTCCTACTTCAATTACAGCATAATTACAACGTTTTTTTGCAAAATACCAAAACGCTAAAGCGACCTCATACTCGAATGTTACTAACTCAATTTTAAGTTTTTGCAAAATTTGATAGATATAATTAGCCCCAACTAAAAGATCTTCAATTGAAATATTTTGGCTATTTAATTGGATTCGTTCATTAAATTCGCGAATATATGGTGAGACAAAAAGGCCAGTCTTTTGACCGGCCTTTTCTAGTAAATTACTAATGTAATAGCACGTAGAACCTTTACCATTAGTGCCTGTAACATGAACTGTCTTCACCTTATCTTGTGGATTATCCATTTCTGCCAAAACCTGCTTAATATAACTTAAATCACTTTTTTTATGCAAACGTGGTAACGCATAGAGATAATTTAAAAAATCAGATAAAGTATTAAATTTATTCACATTAACGACTTTCTTTTAATTCTTGCATCCGTGCTTTAACAGCTTCAAGTTGACTTTCATAATCAGCTTGTTTTTCCTTTTCCTTAGCAATTACTGCTTCGGGTGCATTCTTGACAAATCCTTCATTTGAAAGTTTCTTGCTTGCACGCATAACTTCGCCTTCGAGGCGCTTAGCTTCTTTTTCCATTTTAGCTAATTCTTCATCTAAATCAACAATATCAGCCAATGGAACGAAGATTTGAGCTCCTGGAATAACGGCAGTCTTAGCTAATTTTGGAGCTGAAACTTGAGTTGATACTTCCATATTCTTAGGATGTAAGAAGTTTTGGACGTATTCTGCATTATCCTCTAAAATCTTCTTATCTTCTGCTTTATCAAGTTGAATCAAAATATCAATTGAGCTTGACATTGGTGCATTAACTTCCATTCGAATATTTCTTACAGCCTTAATAACTTCAATCATGAAGTTCATTTGGTTATCAGCATCATTGTTTTCAAATTCAGTATGAGTTACAGGATAACTTGCAACTGAGATACTCTTGCCTTCATGTGGCATTGATAACCATAGCTTTTCAGTTACAAATGGCATAATTGGGTGCATCAAACGCAAAATTTGATCTAAAATCCAAATTAAGTTTTCTTGCTTTCTAGCCTTTAAATCTTCGTCATCACCATTTAAGGCAACCTTAGAGATTTCAATGTACCAATCACAGAAGTCATTCCAAATGAAGTTGTACATTTCTCTGCCAGCTTCACCAAATTGGAATTCATCAAATAAGCGGTTTACTTCTTTAACAGTGTGGTTCAAACGGTCGAAAATCCACTTATCAGCCAAATCAAATTTGGCAACATCCGGCATATGAGCAGGCTTAGCATCACTAGGTAAGTTCATGATTACGAATCTTGAAGCATTCCAGATTTTATTGATAAAGTTCCAAGCTGAGTCCATCTTAGTGTAGCTGAAACGAGTATCTTGACCAGGTGCTGTTCCGTTAAGCAAGAACCAACGCAAGGCATCAGCACCATATTTATCAATTACATCCATTGGGTCAATCCCGTTACCCAAAGACTTACTCATCTTACGTCCTTGTTCATCACGAATTAAACCGTGAAGCACAACATGGTCAAATGGCTTTTGCTTAGTAAAGTGCAAACTTTGGAAAATCATTCTAGATACCCAGAAGAAAATGATGTCATAACCAGTTACTAATGCATTAGTTGGGAAGTAACGCTTGAAATCTGCTGCGTTTTCATCAGGCCAACCTAAAGTTGAAAATGGCCAAAGAGCTGAACTAAACCAAGTATCAAGCACATCTTCATCTTGACGCCAATTTTCAATATCTTTAGGAGCTTCTTCACCAACATACATTTCGCCAGTTTCTTTATTGTACCAAGCTGGAATTCGGTGCCCCCACCATAATTGACGAGAAATTACCCAGTCATGAACATTTTCCATCCATTGTTCAAAAGTTTGGCTAAATCTTTCTGGAACGAAGTCAATCTTGCCAGCAGTCTTTTGATTTTCAAGTGCTTTTTCAGCAAGTGGCTTCATTTTAACAAACCATTGAGTTGAAAGACGTGGTTCAACTTGAACGCCACTTCTTTCAGAGTGACCCACTGAGTGAACGATTGGTTCAACTTTAATTAAGTAGCCTTCTTTTTCCAAGTCCTTAACTAATGCTTCACGGCAATCAAATCGGTCCATTCCTGCATACTTACCACATTCTTCATTCATGGTACCATTAGCATTCATAACATTGATGCGTTTAAGGTCATGCCGGTTACCCACTAAGAAGTCATTAGGGTCATGAGCTGGTGTAATTTTAACCAACCCAGTACCAAATTCTGGATCAACATGTTGATCTTCAATAATTGGAATGTGACGACCAACAAGTGGCAAGATTAATTCTTTACCAACTATGTCCTTGTATCTTTCATCCCCAGGGGCAACAGCAACAGCAACGTCACCAAACATAGTTTCTGGACGAGTGGTTGCAATTTCTACAAAACCACTACCATCTGCAAATGGATACTTAACATGGTAAAAGGCTCCCTTATCATCTTGGTGAATAACTTCAATATCACTTAAAGCAGTTTCAAGTTTCGGATCCCAGTTAATGATATATTGACCGCGATAAATCAAGCCTTCATTGTAAAGTTGAACGAAGACTTTTCTTACAGCCTTTGAAAGCCCCTTATCTAAAGTGAAACGTTCACGACTGTAATCAAGTGACAAACCTAATTTTGCCCATTGAGACTTGATAATATTTGCATATTCATCTTTCCAGTCCCAAACTTGCTTAACAAACTTTTCTCTACCCATTTGATGACGGTCTAAGCCTTGCTTACGCAATTTTGCTTCAACCTTTGCTTGCATTGCAATTCCTGCATGATCCATTCCTGGCAAGTAGAGCGTATCATAGCCTTGCATCCGCTTGAGTCGAATTAAAGTATCTTGAATAGATGTATCCCAAGCATGCCCCAAATGAAGCTTACCTGTTACATTTGGTGGCGGAATCACAATAGAATATGGGTGAGCTTTTTTATCACCAGATGGCTTAAATAAATCTTCATCAAGCCAAGTTTGATATCTACCTTCTTCAACCTCATTAGGGTTGTATTTTGGCGCTAAATTTGTCATTTTTACCTCCATAAAAAAAGTCCTAGACAAAAGTCTAGGACGATTAACTGACCGCGGTACCACCTATATTAAGTATAGAAAAAATTTCCATACTTCTCTTTAAGCGATAACGGTGCTAATCCGGATAAACTTACTTAATTTCAATCTACCAGCTGACCAAGCTACCCGAAATCCTCTGGCCTCTCAGAATTAATGGCTGTTCTCTGTAAACGAAGATTCTCCTCTTGGCTATGCTGTTTTATAAAAGAAAGTATAACATAAAAATTCACTACTAACTATCTTTTAATGCAGATATCTCTGCTTTAGTTAATTTCCGATACTTCCCTAATAATAAATTTTCATCTAAGCTCAAATTTCCCATACTTATTCGTTTGAGCCTTACTACACCTAAATCAAACAAACCAAACATTCGTTTAATTTGGTGGAATTTTCCTTCATGAATTGTAATAAAGCCTTGCTTTTTATTACTTTTATCAATCTTTAATTGAGATGGACTAACTTTTGTACCATCAGCTAAAGTGACTCCCTTAGCAAAGTTGACAATCAACTCATCAGATACCTCATAATCTAACTCAACAAAATAAGTCTTAGCAACGTGTTTTTTGGGACTAAGTAAATTGTGGTTAAGTTGACCATCATTAGTAAGCAACAATAACCCTGTAGTATCTTTATCTAGACGTCCTACAGGGCTTAACCCTTGATAGCGATCCTTATGCTCGATTAAATCAAGTACAGTCTTTTGTTGTGGGTCCTCGGTTGCGGTAATTACTCCCGCTGGCTTATTTAACATAAAATAATGAAATTGTTCATAAGCTATAGTTTCATCAGCTACTTTAACTATATCTGTATCAGCAACTTGTTGTTTTGCCTGCTTAACCAGTTGACCATTTACAGTAACTTTTTTTGCCTTAATTAAATCATGAACCTCTTTTCGAGATCCAACTTTCATATTCGCTAAATACTTATCAATTCGCATTAAAGTAAATCCTGATCTGCTGTTTGATCATCAATAAACTTTTCATTAGGCTTAATTGTGCTAATTTCAATACCTTCCATTGCTCTTTGCAAAAGCCCTTCAACATCTAAACGTTTTTCATATTCGATTGCTTTTTCAATCTTAGGTTTAGTTTTTGGACGTGGTGGGGCAAAAATAGTACAACAATCTTCAAAAGGCATTACTGAAAGATCAAAAGTTCCAATTTCTTCTGCCAAACGAATGATTTCTGTCTTATCCATCGTTGCAACAGGACGAATTACAGGAGTTGTTGTTACATTATTTATTGCTGCCATAGATTCTAGAGTTTGTGACGCAACTTGTCCAACTGATTCACCATTAAAAATTGCTAACCCTTTGCGCTTTTCTCGAATCATATCAGCTAAACGCAACATAAAGCGTCGTTGAATTGTCATCAAATACCCTTCTGGCAGCTTTTCTTTAATTGTTTCTTGAATTTCAGCAAAAGGAACCGCAATAAAAGTAATTTTTCCACAGTAATTTGCTAAAATACCTGTCAATTCTTTAGCTTTTGCTAAGGCTTTATCGCTAGTGTATGGTGGGCTGAAAAAGTGTACCATTTCAATATCAACGCCACGCTTTAAAGCAAGATATGATGCAACAGGCGAATCAATTCCCCCACTAAGCATCATTACTGCCTTACCAGCTGTACCTACTGGCATTCCACCTGGTCCATGTAATAATTGATTAGATATATAAACAGCATCCTGACGAACTTCTAAACGCAATACAACATCAGGATGTTTCATTTCAACCTTAGGATTTGGTAAGTTATCAAATAAATAATCTCCTACCATTAAGTTAAGTTGATTGGTGTCATATTCAAAACGATGATCCGCTCTTTTAGTATTTACCTTAAAAGTCATCCCAGATTTATAAACTGCCTGCATTATTTCAAGGGCAGTCTTTTTGATTGCTTCAAGGGTTTTCTCAGTTCTTATAACTGGTGAATAAGTTTGGATACCAAATACTTTCTTTAAGCGGCGATCAACTTCTTCAAATGAAGCGCCATTCAAGACAATATGCATTCGATCATGTTTGGGATAAATTTTTACATTTTCTAAATCCGCAAGAACTTTTTCTACGTTACCGGCCAAACGACCAATAAAATCCTTTCTATTCTTGCCTTTAGTTGATAATTCGCCATAACGAACCATAACTTCAGTATATTGCATTATTTACTCCTATCCTAAATGATTAACTTTAGCAAAATGACGATAAATTTCATCAAATACCTTAATAAATTTATCTGCTTCTTGCAAGGTATTACTTGCGTCAAAACTCAATCTAATTGAACTAGTTGCAACTTTTTCATCAACTTTCATACTTGCCAAAGTACTTGCTTCATCGCTAACTTTCGAAGCACAAGCACTTGTAGTAGATACATAAATTCCTTTTTGCTCTAAAGTGTGAACTAAAGTTTCTCCTCGAATTCCTAGCAATGAAAAAGTTAAAACATGGGGTGCAAAATTAGATTTTAAAGGTGAAAAAATTGTAATTCCTGGCTTATCAGCAAGATAATTATAAATTTTTTCTTTAACAGAATACTCACGTTCATAATTTTCTGCCTCTTTTTCACTAACCAAGCGCATTGCCTTGGCAGTAGCTGCAATTGCAGGAAGATTTTCAGTGCCAGACCGCAATCCCTTTTCCTGGCCTCCACCATCAATTAATGGAAGTAGCATTTTACCAGCTTTTTTATAAAGGATACCAACTCCTCTTGGAGCATGATATTTATGAGCTGACAAACTCATTAAATCAACTCTTGGACAAAATACCTGCTTCCAAATATTTTTTCCAAAAGCTTGAACATTGTCGACGTGAAAATGAATATTAGGGTAATTTTCTAACAACTCACCTGCTTCAATTATAGGCTGAATAGTACCTATTTCATTATTTACACCCATAATTGATACCAAGGTTGTATCGCTATCAAGACTATTCCTCAAATCATTGATATTAATTCGCCCTTCACTATCAACAGGAAGTCGTGTTACCCTATACCCCATATTTTCAAGGGCAGTAAAAGTATTGGCAACAGAAGCATGTTCAACACTGGTAGTTATAATATGTTTACCGAATTCTTTCTTAGTAAAAGCTGATTCTTTAATAGCTAAATTATTAGATTCTGAGCCACAACTAGTAAAAAAGATTTCATTAGGCTTTACATCTAACAAGCCTGCAATCTGCTTACGTGATGCTTCTAAAAGTTGATGAGCCCGATCTCCTAATTTATGTAAGCTTGAAGGATTCCCCCAGATATCTTCACTTACCTTATTGTAAGTTTCCAAAGCAGCAGGGAAAATTCTTGTAGTTGCACTATTATCAAAATAAATCACAATAATAATCTCCTCGAAAAAACGACCAAAATTTTGGTCGTTTGTCTAACTATTTGATTTTAGCTTAAAATTGCTAAATGAGCAATTTAATCGTCTTGCTCATCATCAGATGCACTCAGTTGTGAATAATATGCACTTTCAATTCTTTGATAACTTCCAGGTTCAACTTGTTCCATAGCAGTTGCAATGGTGTCCAAAGCATCTTTATAATTGTAAGCTCTACTATATAAATCCATCGTAGTTCTTCTTGCCTTAGCTACTTTTGGATTAGTTCGATATTTATTAGAATATTGAACTGTCAATTCAACCAAAGCTGCATAATTGATAATTTGATCGGCCTCTTTTTTTAAGCGATCAACATCATCTGATATCTGAATCATTTCTTCAGAAATCTTTTCCATATTAATTCTAACCTGGTTCAATTCTTGACTAGTATGAGAAATTTCATTAACAACCAAAGTGTACATCTGAATAAAACTATCTGGTTTTCCAGGTAAGTTTCTTCTTTGCAGGCGTCGATAGATTAATGCAACATCTTGCTTAAAGCCGGCAATAGATTCATTAGCCATCTTTTCAGCTTCGTAAAGTCCATCTACTTCATCTACTAGCTCTTTTTCACGCTTTTCAATCTTACTAATTCGTTCAAGTTGTTTTAACCAGCGCTCTTTAATTTCTGAATATACACCTTTTCCATCTGCCAAAGCTTGTACATCGTGATTATATTTTTCTTCCATTTGAGAGACTTCTTTTGATAAGTCCTTAGCTTCTTGAAGTTCACCATGTGTTAATTCATAACTTTGATCAATGTGCTCAAGTTTATCAATTAATTGATTCGAGCCGTTTTCTAAATGTGATAATAATCGTAATATCTTATCTTGATTTTGCTCGACAAATGGCCGAGCTGAATATTCTTTCGTAATAACGTCATATAAGCCATCTATCTTTTTAGCTAATTGAGCATTATTAGATTCTAATTCATTAATCTCTAACCGTGCTTCCAAATCCCGTGATTTTTCTAATAGTGTTTGTAATTTTTTGACTTCTTCTAAGAAATCAATTTCAGAAACTGCTAACTTATCAACTCTCATTTTCCGATAAGCACTGGTAAGTTCATCTAGTTGTTCAGGATAGACATCTTGAATAGCATTCTGGGCTTTCTTAATTCGCGGTAATAAGTCTTTTAAATGAGCTAAACGTTTGTCGATTTTTTCAAGAACACGCTTGCCTTCAACATAATCACCTTGAGCAGACAAGTTCTTAGCATTATTGAAATGTCTTTCTAATTCACTAAGTTCATCTTCAATTTTTTCCAAAGCAGGACCATAATAAAATGAAGCTGCAAGTACTTCTTTTCTAATATCCCGATAAATCTTAATTAAAGAATCATATTGCAACTTATTAGCCCGATTAGACTCTAACAATTGTCGAAAAACTTCTTTAGTTTTGTTTAAATCTTCCGATACTGAATCAATTGCAGAATCAATTGCCTTAATCTCTTTTCTTGCTCTTAATAAGTTATAGTGAGTATTTATTTCTTGGCACTGTTCGATTCTTTCATGTAAATCTGGAATTATCTTATCATTAGCCTTTTCATAAACTTTTTTCCAACTATTAAACGTTTTTAGGCTTTCACCAGCTAATTCCATTTGAGCAAGATTTTTAATATCAGCAGAAATGCCAAGATCTTCTAAATCGTTCAAATCTTGTTCAAAAAAAGATAAAATTTTACTTTGTCGGCGATTGAGCATCAACATACTTCCAGTTGTGGCAATCAACAAAACGACAATACTAATTATAATGAGTGATTGTATTGACGACATAATTTTCCTCCAAAACTACCATTAATTATAACAGACAACTTGATTTTTTCATTCATAAAAGATAGTTTTTAATGCTATTCCTTGCAAAAAAGTTTAAAAATCTCTATAATGGTCTTCGTGTAAAATATTTGCAGCGATAAGTTGGCAAGCTCGTCAACATCTGTGGACGTTTTAGTGAATTAGTAACTCGTGCTGCAATGAGCGAAAATTCAACTGCAGATGAACGAATGCAGAGCTTATTTCAGATATTTTACTCCATCAATATTTTTTATTTATTTAATGGAGGATTTTTTATGTCAAGATACACTGGCCCAAGTTGGAAACGTTCAAGACGTTTAGGTATTTCACTTTCAGGTACTGGTAAGGAATTAGCTCGTCGTAATTACGCACCAGGTGAACATGGTCCTAACAACCGTGGTCGTCTTTCAGAATATGGTATGCAATTACACGAAAAGCAAAAGCTTCGTTGGATGTTCGGTTTAAACGAACGTCAATTTAGAAACTTGTTCAACCGTGCTGGTAAGATTCGTCAAGGTGAACACGGTACTAACTTTATGGTATTGCTTGAACGTCGTTTGGACAACATCGTTTACCGTTTAGGTCTTGCAACTACTAGAGAACAAGCTCGTCAATTGGTAAACCACGGTCACATTTTAGTTGATGGCAAGCGTGTTGACATTCCTTCATACGAAGTAAAAGTTGGTCAAGAAATCAGCTTGAAGGAAAAGTCAAAGAACTTACAACAAGTTAAAGATGCTTTAGAAGCAGTTGTAAGTCGTCCATCATTTGTTTCATTTGATGAAAACAAATTAACTGGTAGCTTAGTTCGCTTACCAGAACGTGATGAAATGGAACCAGAAATCAACGAAGCCCTCGTTGTTGAATACTACAACAAACTTCTTTAATTTTTGGTTGCTTTTGGAAAAAGTCTTTCCTACTATTGTGTGGAAAGGCTTTTTCTTTTTCTCTAACAGGAGGTTGGTTATATGTCAGAAAATTTGAATGAACGCCTAGAGCAATCATCTCACGGTCCATTACAGACTAAACCAGATGAACGCCGACGGTATTTAGGAAGTTTGCGTGAACGTGTTTATTTAAAAATGACAATCACCGATTTAGAAAATCCAACAAGTCGTCAGATTTTCTTAAACCATATTAATGAATATAAAGATTATCAAATTTTAATAAATGGGAAAATGGATCAAAATGAAGCAATTGATCAAATAGAAGCTTCATGCGCAAAAGAAAATATTCCGTTTACCCTTATTTCAGATGAAAACGCACAAACCAATCCAGATTCAGCTGCGATTTTAGTTGTGGCTAAATCAGCAATAAACAAAGATAGGATTGCAATTAAACAAGTATATCCACCTGAATTTCCTAAAGAGCAATTAAACCAGCCGAAAAAAGAAAGTTTTTGGCATAAGCTATTTCATAGAGGTGATACTGAATGAAGCCACTTGCCTATCGAATGAGACCCCAAGACTTAACTGAGGTTGTTGGTCAAAGTCACCTTGTAGGTCCAGGGAAAATTATTCGCCGTATGGTTGAAGCCAAATTATTATCCTCAATGATTCTTTATGGACCACCGGGTATTGGAAAAACAAGTATCGCTTCAGCTATTGCAGGTTCAACTAAATATGCCTTTAGAATGTTAAATGCTGCTACTGATACCAAAAAAGATTTGCAACAAGTTGCTCTAGAGGCAAAAATGAGTGGAACTGTGATTTTGCTATTGGACGAAATTCATCGTCTGGATAAAACAAAGCAAGATTTTCTTCTTCCACTTTTAGAATCTGGTCAAATCGTATTAATAGGTGCTACAACTGAAAATCCCTATATTTCAATTTCACCGGCTATTCGCTCAAGGTGCCAAATTTTTGAACTACATCCTCTTTCTGCCACAGATGCCCAAAAAGCGATTCACCGCGCTTTAAACGATGAAGAACGAGGATTAGGGAAATACCATGTTCAATTACAAAAGGATGCTGAACAGCTATTAATTGAAAAAGGTAATGGTGATTTACGCGCTACACTAAATGCCCTAGAATTGGCAGTCTTATCAACATATGCTGAAAAAGGCAGAAATAAGGATCAACAGCTAATAATTACCCAGGAAATCATGGCTGATTCTATCCAAGTTAAAAGTCAAAATTTTGATGCAAATGGAGATGGCCATTACGATTTAGTATCTGCCTTTCAAAAATCAATCCGTGGTTCTGATACCGATGCTGCTTTACATTACTTAGCTAGGTTGATAGAGAGTGGCGATTTAATCTCAATTTGCAGACGTTTATTAGTCATTGCCTATGAAGATATTGGTTTAGCAAATCCTGCTGCTTGTCAACACGCAGCACTTGCTGTATGGACTGCTCAACAAATTGGCCTACCTGAAGCTAGAATTCCTTTGAGTAACGCTGTAATTGAATTATCACTCTCTCCAAAAAGTAACAGCGGAATTAGCGCAATTGATTCAGCATTAGATGTCATTCGCACCCAGAAAGTGTCCTCTATTCCTAATCATTTGAAAGATAGTCATTATTCAGGTGCTAAAAAGTTAGGACATGGAAATAACTACCTCTATCCTCATGACTATGCAAATGATTGGGTTGCTCAGCAATACTTACCCAGCTCATTAATTCATGATAGTTATTTTAGACCAAAGGGTAACTCAAAAATTGAATTAGCACTCAAAAATCAATATCAACGTCTAAAACAAATGCAAGAAAATGGATTGGATAATCACTGATATATCAAGTGTTGAAAGCGAGTACATTACTTGACTTTATTATAAATTCTGCTATTATAATAAGTGATTCGAGTTGATAGAATTAAAGTACAAAGTTGACCGATCAAACCTACGACGTGGAGGTCTGTAAATAACTACTGAATCGGAAAACTGCCATTGAGCAGGATCCATATTCACTGCGATACAGACCATATATACTTGCTATTAGCGGGATCAACAAGCGTCTTTACAGTTCGACAGTCAACTCGGATTTTTTTAGATTTTAACGGCGGTTCCTTTGGAGCCGCTTTTTTGATAGGATGATAGTTTATGATTATTAAAATAGCTGTTCTAATCTTTTTACTAATAGTTTTCTTTCTTGCATATTCTTTTATGGTCTAAAAGAAACACTAATTTTTTGATATTTGATAGCTCACAAAAAAATTATTCTTTCTGCATGACAGTTACTAGCCTCAGTTTAGGATTAATTACCCTGTTTGGAATATTTTTTCTCTTTCTAAACAATGTTTTATTAAATTTACTTACTATCTCATTGACTTGCTTAGTAATTTTATTTTTTGGAATAACAATAACTAAAAAATAATTTAAAAAGTAATCATATATTTTTAGTTTTTTGGTAAAATAAAGTTAAGAAAGAGGTGCTTATTATGTTAAAGCAATATTCACATATTCAAATTGCTGTTGATGGTTCAAAGGAAGCTGATTTAGCCTTTTCAAAAGCTGTTGCAATTGCTAAAAGAAACAACGCAAATTTAGAGATTTTACATGTTATTGATACTAGATCATTTCAAAATGTTTCTAGTTTTGATTCAGCAATGGTTGAACAAGTTTCAGCTGATGCCAAAAAGAAGTTAGAAGAATATTATGATCGCGCTGTAAAAGCTGGTATCAAAAATGTTCACTACTCTATTGAGTTTGGTTCTCCAAAAACAATCATCGCTCATGAGTTCCCACAAAAGCATCAAACAGACTTAATTGTACTAGGAGCAACTGGTCTTAATGCAGTTGAAAGGTTACTAATTGGCAGTGTAACTGAATACGTTACTAGAACAGCTGATTGTGACGTCATTGTTATTCGACAAAAATAATTTTTATAATTTAATAGAGAAAAAAGCTTTAAGTATGTAGCAACATACTTAAAGCTTTTTTAGAAGTCTCCTGCAGTTGAGAAGATATAATCTTTATTATGAAATTTCATTGATAAAATCAAGCCAATACCAATCATATTACCAATCAGGGCTGATCCACCTTGGGAAACAAATGGTAATGGAATACCTGTTAGTGGAAGCAAGTCTATACTCATTCCAATATTTTCAAAAACGTGGAATAAAATCATCATGATAATCCCAGTTGAAATATATGAGTAAAATGCATTTCTTGTATCGAAACTGATCATGACCATTTGAATTATTAAGTACAAATAAATCATTATTAATACAACGCCACCAACAAAACCGAAGCTTTCACCTAATACAGAGAAAACCATATCACTACTTCTTACAGGGACATAAACACTTGATTTCCCAAAACCAGAACCCAAAATTTGCCCCGATCCAATTGCCTTCATACTTTGCCATAATTGATATGCACCAGAGGAAGTATCACCTGAAGGATCAAGCCAAGAATTTATTCTTTCAAATTGATATGCTTTAAAGAAATGGCCTAAAAAGGCCTGTCCCCAACTTGTTGTAACCAGTAAGATTGTCGTTGTTCCTAGCACTGCAATCACAATAAAAGTTGGTACAATTATTTTCCAAGTTATCCCTGACACCAAAATAACACCGCCAACAATTGCGAAGAATACCAGCATTGTACCGAAGTCATTTTGTAATTTTAACAAAACAGCAATTGGCGCTAACCAGGCAAATATTTTCCCTAGAAGTAGCCAATCATTTCTCCATGTATGGCCATAATATTCATTATGATCTTTAACAATTCTAGCCAACATTAATATAAATGCTGGCTTCATTACTTCTGATGGTTGAAAAGTCAATGATCCCAATTTGAACCAACTTTTTGCACCATTATTAACAAAGCTACTTCGATCATAAAAAATTAAAACTAAAATTAAAAGTATTATACCTAATGCATAAGCATACGGTGCTATTTTAAAAAGTTGATCTGCATCAAATTGCATAATCACAATTACAAGTGCAATTGACAAAATATACCACACTGCCTGTCCAATCACTGCTTTAAAAGGAGTTCCCAATGTGGAGTCATTGCTTGCAGCTATCCATATTGCATAAAAACTGATTATTGCTAATAATGCAATTGCTCCAACAATTCCCCAAGCAACTCGATCGTAAATATCAGTTTTATTTTGTAGTTTTGCCATTAATTAATCACGACCCATTTTATTTTTCATGAAGGGCAAAGTAAGAAAGTAAGTCATTAATACTACTTTCCAAACTCTTTGAAAAAAGGACATTATTGCTCTTATTAGTAGTTGCGCGATAGCGACCTTCCACCTTTTCAATGATACCAATAGCCTTTTTGTTTGGAATAATAACTTCCCAACTAGGAATGGACTTTCCTTTAAGTTCATTTACTTCAATTGAAATATTTTCAAGCTTTTTAGACATAATTACTCCTATTTAGAATGAAACTTTTTGGCAATAATTGGATCCTCATATTTTTCGGGATGAGGATTTCGCCTTAAAGTAAAGTGGTCCGGAACTGGATCAACTCCACCACGAACAAAGGGATTGCAACGAATTATTCTCGCAATCCCCATTATTAAACCCTTTAACGGTCCATGCTTACGCAAACTATCAATCATATAACTTGAACATGTTGGATAGTACCGACAAGTTGGTGGTAAGATTGGCGAAATAAATTTTTGATAAGCTCGAACCAAAAAGATCAATAATTCTGACAATATTTTCTCCTAACGGCCCTGGTGCTTTTCAATATTTTTAAGTAATGCACCTGTACCTAAAGCAACCGCTTCAAGTGGGGAATCAGCCGTTAATACTGGAACTTGTAAATAATATGCAATTAATTTATCTAAGTTTGCAAGCAATGCTCCACCACCAGTAAGCATAATACCACGATCAATAATATCTGCGGAAAGTTCTGGTGGGGTTTGTTCCAATACTTCCTTAGTCGCCCGAACGATTGACATCAAGCCATCGTGTAATGATTCTTGAACTTCAATCGCTGAAATAGTGGTTTGCTTAGGAAGCCCTGCAACCATATCTCTACCTCGAACTGTAATTTTCTTTTCGGGATCTGGTTCAAATGCACTACCGATTTCGATTTTAATTTGTTCAGCTGTTCTAGAACCAATTAATAAGTTCCGATTATTTTTAATGTAACTTACAATTGCTTGATTCATCTTATCACCAGCCCAACGCAAGGACTTAGCAGTTACAATTTCACCCATTGATAAAACAGCAATATCTGTTGTTCCACCACCAATGTCAATAACCATATTTCCTTGTGGTTTAAAGATATCAAGTCCCGCTCCTACGGCTGCTACCTTAGGTTCAAAATCCAGGTAAACTCTTCCGCCACCTGATTTTTCAGCAGCTTGAATAATAGCCTTTTGTTCAATTGATGTTACACCAGTTGGAGCACAAATTAAAATGTTAGGCTTTGCCATAAAGCCCTTAACATTGAGCTTTTCAATGAAATAACTGAGCATTGCTTCAGTAATATCAAAATCTGCAATTACACCATTTTTTAATGGGCGAATAACTCTAATATTTCCTGGAGTTCTACCAACCATTTCATAAGCTTCAGTACCTACCGCCACTACTTCATTATTTTCAGTGTTAACTGCAACAACAGAAGGTTCATTTAAGACGATACCTTTACCTGATACGTTAATTAATACATTAGCTGTACCTAAATCAATTCCGATGTCTTTTGCCAATAGTATATCCTCCAATTTTATATCACGAAAAATTATACCATACTTGGCCTTATCTTGCCTGTCAGATTGCAATTGCTTTATTAATTATTAAAAAGATTAGTCAAAGTTAAAGAATAATCCATGAATGCAATAAAAAACTGCCCTACTAAATACCCTAAACCAAGTGCTAAAAAAATGTCCAAAATTTGTTCTTCAAAAATCTTTTTTATTTTAAATAGTTTACTTAAATCTAAACATTTAATTGCTTGAAAAGCTAAAGCAGTTGTTACGAAATAAATAAATAAACTTAAAAGTGCATGTAAACCCAATTGTTGCATAAACTTCTCCTTATAAAGAAAAAAGCAAACGCTTAGCGCTTGCTTTTCAATTATTTTTGTTGTGTACTTTGATGAACATTAATTCTGTTAACAGCACGCTTCAAAGCAACAGAAGCTCTTTCATATGAGCTTTCATTATGACTTGCTTTGGCTTCCTTTAAATGCTGCTCTGCACGCTTTTTAGCAGCTTCTGCACGTGACAAATCAATATTTCTAGCACGTTCAGCACTGTCAGCGATAATTGTTGCAACATTATTTGAAAAGTCGATATAGCCACCATTTACAGCAATATGATCAACACGATTGTTTAATTGCTTTCCTCTTTTTACTCTTACATCACCAATTACAAGAGGAGTTAAAAATGGAGTATGATTGTACATTACAGCTCTTTCTCCATCAATCGCTCTCATAACGACAATGCTTGATTTATGAGAATAAATTAAACCATCAGGAGTCACAACATTTACTGTCATTAACTTTTCAGATTCTGCCATAAAGCATCACCCTACTTTTCTGCTAATAAGGCCTTAGCTTCTGGGTCAGATGGTGTTACACCCATCTTTTCTGCCTTTTTGATGACATCTTCAATTGGTCCAACACCTCTAAATGCATCTTCAGGCAAGTCATCTAAATGACCATCCAAAATCATCTTAAAGCCTTTAATAGTTTCTTTTACAGGAACATATGAACCTGGAACACCAGTAAATGTTTCTGCAACAAAGAAGTTTTGTGAGAGGAAGAATTGAATCTTACGAGCACGCGCAACAATCATCTTTTCTTCGTCTGACAATTCATCCATACCTAAAACTGAGATAATATCTTGCAATTCATGGTAACGTTGCAAAACATGTTGCACACGTGTAGCAACTTCGTAGTGTTCTTCACCAACAACTTCTGGATCCAATGCACTTGATGTTGATTCAAGTGGGTCAACAGCTGGATAAATACCTTGTTCAACCAAACTACGTTCAAGATTAGTAGTTGCATCAAGGTGAGCAAAAGTAGTTGCTGGAGCAGGGTCAGTATAGTCATCAGCTGGAACATAAACAGCTTGAATTGAGGTTACAGATCCCTTCTTAGTAGAAGTAATTCTTTCTTGTAATTGCCCCATTTCAGTTGCTAGTGTTGGTTGATAACCAACGGCACTTGGCATACGACCAAGTAAGGCTGAAACTTCTGACCCAGCTTGAGTAAATCTAAAGATATTGTCAATGAACAAAAGAACATCTTGACCTTCAACATCTCTAAAGTATTCAGCGATTGTCAATCCAGTTAATGCAACACGCATTCTGGCACCAGGTGGCTCATTCATTTGACCGAAGACCATAGCAGTTTTATCTAAAACACCAGATGCCTTCATTTCAAAGTATAAGTCGTTCCCTTCACGGGTTCTTTCACCAACACCAGTAAATACTGAAATACCACCGTGTTCTTGGGCAATATTATGGATTAATTCTTGGATAATTGTAGTTTTACCAACACCAGCACCACCAAATAATCCAACTTTACCACCACGAACATATGGTTCAAGGAGGTCAATAACCTTAATACCAGTTTCAAGGATTTCACGGCTAGTAGTTAATTCAGAATACTTAGGAGCTTCCTTGTGGATGCTATCACGACGATGATCAGCAGGGAACTTAGGGCCATTATCAATTGGATCACCTAGGACATTAAATACACGTCCCAAAGTATCGTCACCAACAGGTACGGAAATTGGAGCACCTGTATCAACGACCTTCATTCCACGTCTTAAACCGTCGGTAGATTCCATAGAAATGGTTCTTAACACACCATCTCCAAGCTCAAGTGTTACTTCAAGTGTAATGGTTTCATCATCTGACTTAATAACATGCAAAGCATTGTTAATATCAGGTAAGTTTTTGTCAATTGGGAATTGTACGTCAACAACAGGTCCAACGACTTGAACGATTTCACCTTCACTCACAATATCTACCTCCTTTTCTTATTATTCTAAGGCGTTTGCACCACCAATAATTTCACTTAATTCAGTGGTGATTTGCGCTTGTCTTGCACGGTTCATTTGCGTAGTTAATCTAGAAACTAAATCACTTGCATTATCAGAAGCACTTTGCATTGCTGTCATCGAACTTGCATGTTCAGCAGTCTTCGCATCCAAAATGGCACCATAAATTGTTGAACGCGCAAATTGTGGTAACAATGCTTTCAAAGCAGTATCAATATCTGGATCGATATCATATTCAAGCTTTGCATGTGCTTCAGCTTCCTCACTACCAATATCCAAGTCAGAAATTGGTAGCATTTTTTCAACACGGAAAGCAGATGATAAAGAATTAACGTGGTGAGTATAACAAACATAAAGTTCATCATAGACACCATTTAAGTACATCTTAATTGCGGTTGAAACAATTGGTAAAACTTCATTAAATGATGGTACATCACTTATCCCAGAATTTTCATAAACAACATTCATGTTATTTTTCTTGAAAAATTGGGCTCCAACTCGACCAACTGCTAAAACTTTAACATCTTTATTTTCTGCTTTGGAATCTTCAAACAAGCCCATCATGTTCTTAATTACTGTTGAATTATAAGAACCAACTAATCCACGATCCCCAGTAATTACTAGATATCCTGTAGATTTGATTTCTGGTCTTGCTTGAATTAAATCAGAAACAATCCCTAAACCAAATACATTTGTGTAATCGAGTTTAGCAAGATTTTTAGAATTAACAGGAACATTTTCACTCTTTAAGTGGTCGACAATTTGAGCACTCATTAAATGAGAAACTGTCTTTTTCAAAGTGTCATTATAAAGAGTATAGCCCTTATCTTTCTTTTCTGTCTGATTAAGCTTTGCTGCAGAAACCATCCGCATTGCTTGTGTAATTTTTCCAGTTTGCTTAACTGACGCAATTTTTTTCTTTAATTCAAGTAAAGAAGCAGGCATAAATTACCTCCTAGTTCTTACTTGTTGGTGTGAAGCCTTCATTAAAGCTCTTAATAGCTTCATTCATTTCGTCTTCATCTGGCAAATCTCCAGTTTCACGAATTGTTTTAAGCAAGTCAGCATGGCTTGATTCAAAGTTAGAATCAAGTTCATGTTCATATCTTGCAACATCTTCAACTGGAATAGAGTCAAGGAAGCCGTGAGTTAAAGCATAAAGAATCAAAACTTGCTTTTCAACAGGAAGTGGTTCATGTAATGGTTGCTTTAAGACTTCAACAATTCTACGTCCACGATTAAGTTTAGCTTGAGTAGCTTGGTCTAAATCGCTACCGAATTGAGCAAAGCTTTCAAGTTCTCTAAATGAAGCAAGGTCAACACGCAAAGTACCTGCAACCTTCTTCATAGCTTTAATTTGCGCACTACCACCAACACGAGAAACTGATGCACCGGCATCAATAGCTGGACGAGTACCTGCAAAGAATAAATCACTTTGAAGGAAAATCTGCCCATCTGTAATAGAAATTACGTTAGTTGGAATATATGCAGAAATATCTCCCGCCTCAGTTTGAATAAATGGTAATGCTGTTAGAGAACCTCCACCAAGCTTATCACTAAGCTTGGCACTACGTTCAAGCAATCTTGAGTGAATATAGAAAACATCACCAGGGTATGCTTCACGACCAGGCGGTCTACGGATTAACAATGAAAGTTCACGGTAAGCAACGGCTTGTTTTGAAAGGTCATCAAAGACAATCAAAACATCCTTACCATTGTACATAAACTCTTCTCCCATTGCTGTACCAGCATAAGGAGCAATGTAAAGTAATGGTGCAGGAGCACTTGGTCCTGCTTCAACTACAATTGTATAATCCATAGCGCCAAAACGCTTTAATGTTTCTACTTGACTTCTAATTGTTGATTCTTTTTGACCAATCGCAACATAGATACAAATAACATCTTGTCCCTTTTGATTCAAAATAGTATCAATTGCCAAGCTAGTTTTACCAGTTTTACGGTCACCAATGATTAACTCACGCTGACCTCTACCAATTGGAACCAAGGCATCGATAGCCTTAATACCAGTTTGAAGTGGTTGGTTAACTGATTGACGATCCATAACGCCAGGAGCTTTAGATTCAATTGGACGTGTCTTATCGGTCTTAATTTCACCTAAACCATCAACAGGTTGACCTAAAGGATTAACAACTCGACCAATTAAGGCTTCCCCAACTGGGACTTCCATAATTCGGCCAGTTCTTTTAACTCGGTCACCTTCTCTAATGTTGTCGTATTTACCTAAAATGATAATCCCAACATCATTAGTTTCTAGGTTTTGGGCAATACCGTAAGAGCCGTTTTCGAATTCAAGTAACTCATTAGCCAAAACATTATTTAAACCATGTGCTCTGGCAATACCGTCACCGACATAGGTAATGACACCTACTTCGTCGATATCGAGTTTGTCATCGAAGTGTTCAAGTTGTTTCTTGATCAATGAGCTAATTTCTTCCGCTTTGATGCTCAATGGTTTCACCTCTTTTAAATATTTTCAACTAATTGTGCACGAATTTTCTTTAACTTGTTTTTTACACTGCCATCAATTATATAATCTTCAACTTCCAAAATAACCCCTCCAATAATTGAAGGATCAACTTGGTTAGTTAATTTTAATTCTTTAAGATCATATTTTTCAGCATAAGCTTGACCAAGTTTATGTAATTGCTCGTCATCTAACTTAACAGCACTAATAACTTTTCCAAAAGCTATATTATTAAGCTTGTTATAGCGCATATTAAATTGATTAACAATATCAGGTAGTACTGCAAATCGACCATAGTCAAGTAATAATTCTAAAAACTGCTGTAGTTCTTGTGAAAAATCAGCACTAATATTTTTTAATAGTTGCTTTTTTTCTTCCATACTGTAAACAGGTGAAGATAAAAACTCACTCAAACGAGGATTATCTAAAATTGCAGTCTTTAAAACTTGCAATTCACTGTAAACATTGTCTAAAGAATTATTATCTTGACAATAGCCGAATAGGGCAGCACCATAGCGTGCACTGATTTCTTCTCTACTTAATGCCATTATTTATTCAACCCCTTAATAAATTGGTCGACTAAATCTTTTTGATCTGCAGCAGATAAGTTCTTAGCAATAACCTTTTCTGCGATTTGAACTGAAATATCAGCAACTTGTGCTTGTGCTTCGTTCAAAGCATCATTCTTAGCTTGAATCGCATCAGCTTTCGCCTTTTCACGGATATTTTTAGCTTCTTCGTTAGCTTGGTTCAAAATATCCTTTCCAGCTGCTTCAGCATTAGTTTTTGCAGTAGAGAGAATTTGCGTAGCTTCTTGTCTAGAACTCTTTAATTGTTCTTCACGTTCACCAGCCAAAATTTCGGCTTTTTTCCGTTCATCTGCAGCTTTATCTATATCTTCAATCACTTGTTGACGACGTTTTTCCATCATATCAGTGACTGGACCCCAAGCAAAATGCTTAACAGCCAATAATAATATTGCAAATAAAATCAGGTAATATATGGTGTCTCCCAAATAAAGATCAGACTTTTCAGCGGCAAACAAAATGTTAGTCATATACTGCCCTTCTCTCTAAATAAATTCCTTTTAACAGATTAACCTAAGAAGAAGATCAAGAAGGCAATAACAACTGCCAAAATAGGAACAGCTTCAATCAAACCAACACCGATAAACATAGTTGAGCGTAATTCAGATGCGCTTTCTGGTTGACGAGCCATACCTTGGATGGTTGTACTGATAACCTTACCGTTACCGTATGATGCAGCAAGGGCTGCTAAACCTGCGGCGATAGCAACAGCTAAAAACTTCATAAAATAACCTCCGAATATAAACTATTCTTGTGTAACCTTCTTACCAATATAAACCATAGAAAGAGTTACAAATACATATGCTTGGATAGAGCCAATGAAGACTGAGAAACCTTGCCAAATAATGGTCAAAGGTGCTGATAAAATAATGGTTCCAATTCCAAAACTATGGGCGAAATCATTACCAATCAATGTAAGCAAAACTTCACCAGCATAAATATTACCGTAAAGACGTAACGACAATGTTAAGAAGTTAGTGAATTCTTCCATTACGTTAATTGGCAAGAAGAATGGCAATGGTCGAGCATAATTCTTCAAATAGCCAAATGTTCCAAACTTCTGAACACCAAAGTTATAAGATAACAGTAATGTCATCATTGCCATTGTCATGGTAATAGTTGGATCAGCTGTTGGTGATTTAAACAACATCAATCCATTCATATCTTTGACTTCTAGGAATAAACCTAATTGGTTTAACCACCAAATGAATAGGAATAAGACAAATGCATAAAGTGATAAATGTTTTTGAGCATCTTCATCTTCAACATTGCTTTTCACAATTCCATCAGTGAAATCAATAATGTATTCAAGAACGTTTTGCTTTTTACCTGGTCGCAATTCAACTTTTCTTGCTAACCAAAAGCACATTCCAAATACAATTAAAGCTACCAAAGTCCCACCTAGTATGTTACTAACATTAAAGGTAAGACCAAATAGCCTGAGTATTTCGGGTTTCTCCATAACTTCGTGACCTCCTTTCCTGTGCTGAATACCTCAAACACGGTATTCATGATACCACCAATTCACTCTCTTTGTAAAAAGATGAAAGCGTATTAACTTAAAAAAATGTTATACATATTTAATCTATTTGTTTATTTGGTACCAAATAAACGATCTCCGGCATCCCCTAACCCTGGGAAAATATAACCATTATCCATTAATTTTTCATCTTCAGCTGCAGCATAAATATCTACATCTGGATGAGCTTCTTGAATATTTTTTACACCTTCAGGTGCTGCAACTAAAACCGCCAAGCGAATATTTTTAGCGCCACGTTTTTTAAGAGCATCAATCGCCATATTCGCAGAACCGCCAGTTGCAAGCATTGGATCCACAATTATTACATCACGCTCTTCAATATCTTGTGGCATTTTGAAGAAATATTCATGTGGCTTCAATGTTTCTTCATCACGATACATACCAATGTGGCCAACTTTAGCTGATGGAATCATTTGTAAAACCCCATCAACCATACCTAAGCCAGCTCTTAAAATTGGTACAATAACTAACTTCTTACCAGCAAGTTCTTTTTGGGTTGTCTTGCCAATAGGAGTTTCAATTTCCACATTTTTCAGTGGTAAATCACGGGTCATTTCGTAAACCATTAAGCCACCAATTTCACCAACGATTTGTCTAAATTCGTTAGTACCAGTGTCTTTTTTACGAATGATGGTTAACTTGTGTTGAATCAATGGGTGATTCAAAACTGTAAATTTTCCCATATTAGCCTCCTAAAATAAAATACCAATATCAGTATTATTTTATAAAAAAAAGCTAAAGGTTTAAACCTTTAGCTTTGAATTATTTTTAATTTTTATAGTGATGACCTGCTGCTGCCTTATTTAAACGATTCATATAGGCCAAACTTTGCTCGCCTTCATCAAAGCCTTGAACATAAATCGTCTTGATACTTGCTTCATCATCAAAAAATCGCAATGCACTAAATAAGTTGTGATCAGCATCTTTTAAGTCTTTACCTAAGCTAAATTTATTTTCAGCTGGTAAATCTAATGTATCTAGCACGCTATCAAGAGCTGCTACTGCAGTGTCACTCGTGTAACTAATTTTAGAAAAGTCCTTAACATCATCTACAACCCATACTGGAGCACTTGGAGCATAATGGCGATATTTCATCCCAGGTGCTTTAGGAATTGTCTTATCAGAAACCTTACCAGTATTGATCAGAACTTTTTCTCCTAAAACTTTACTTAATTCCTCAGGAGTAATTTGACCTGGCCGTAAAACAATTGGAGTTTCAACTGACAAATCAATAATTGTTGATTCAAGACCTACTTCAGTTGCACCGCCATCAATAATCGCACTAATTTTTCCTTTTAAATCATGATAAACATGTTCAGCAGTTGTTGGTGAAGGTTTAGTAGAAGTATTAGCTGATGGACCAACAATTGGATAACCTAACTTAGAAATTAATTCATGAGTTAATTCATCGTCAGGACATCTAAAAGCAGCAGTTTTTAAGCCACCTGTCACTACAGTCGGCAAACTACCTTCTTTAACTAATAAAAGTAAAGTTAATGGGCCTGGCCAAAAATGCTTAATTAACTTTTCAGCCCGTTCCGGAATAAACTTAGCATATTGCTTCATCATATCTTCATCACTAACTGTAACAATTAGTGGATTATCACTAGGGCGTCCTTTAGCTTTATAAACATTTTTAACGCTTTCTTCTTTGGTAGCAATTGCACCTAAACCATAAACTGTTTCCGTAGGAAAAGCAACCAATTCACCATTTTTTAGAAATTCAACAGCTTGATCTATTTGATCTTTCTTTAAAATTTGTGTTTCCATTATTTTTGCCACTTTCCATATACCATTCTTGGTTTACCGGCCAAATCATCTTTAAATTCAACCTTAAAATCAGGCAATTCTTCTGTAAATAATTTTGCTAAATCATCTTTTTCACTAAATCCAAATTCCAAGAAGAATTGACCTTCATCAGTTAAATGTTCACGAACTTGTTTAGCAAATCTACGATAAAATTCTAGGCCATCTTTTCCACCAAAAAGAGCTTCTTCAGGTTCATTTTGCAAGACGTTGCTGTCCATCAGATTTTTTTCTTCTGGTCGAATATATGGCGGATTTGAAATAATTAAATCAAACTTCTCTAGACCAATTAATACATTAGCTTTGCGAACAGTAACATCAAGATCAAAAGTTAAGAAATTTTCTTCACAAGTTCTTAATGCAGAGTCGGAAATATCACTTGCATATAAAGTTAAATCCTTTATTCCTTTTTTACTTGCTTCTTTAGCTAGTGCTACCATAATTGCCCCTGAGCCTGTACCAAGATCTAAAATTCTCATTCCATCATGTAAATGGTCCAAAGCCCATTCAACCAATTCTTCAGTTTCAAATCGGGGAATTAAAACGCCTCTTTGCACCATAATCTTATAACCTAAAAACCAAGCATATCCCAGAATATATTGTGGGGAGACATTTCTAGCTAATTTTTTGAAGTCTTTTTGAAGTTGCTTTTCTAATTTGCTACTTGCCTCAGAATCTTGCTTTAATTGAAATTCACTAGGCGTCAGTCCTGCTCGCTCTGAAATCAGGTAAGAAATATCTTCTATACTAGCTTCTGGTGCTCGCATTTGACCTAACTGAACTAATTGTTTTAATGTCTTAGGCATTATCTTCTGCCAACTCCTCTAATTGCTTAGTTTGGTAGTGAACGATTAATGCAGAGATAATTTCATCAAGTTCACCATTCATAATTCGATCTAATTTATTTAAAGTCAAACCAATTCTATGATCTGTTACTCGATTTTGAGGGTAATTATATGTTCTAATTCTTTCTGAACGATCCCCAGTACCAACCGCGTTCTTACGTTTTTCATCATAGCTAGCTTGGTTTTGACTTTCATAGTAGTCATAAACACGTGACTTCAAAATTTCCATAGCCTTTGCCCGGTTTTGTTGTTGTGATCTCTGGTCTTGCATTGCTACAACAATACCTGTTGGAAGGTGGGTCATACGAACGGCACTAGAAGTTTTGTTAATGTGCTGACCACCTGCACCACTTGAACGATAGACATCAACTCTAATATCTTTTGGATCTAAGTCAATATCTACTTGTTCATATTCAGGCATAACGGCAACTGTTGCAGTTGAAGTATGAACACGACCTTGTGATTCAGTTACTGGGATTCTTTGAACACGGTGAGCACCATTTTCATATTTTAATTTTGAATAAACCTTATCACCAGTAATCATAATAGCAACGTGCTTATAACCACCTACTTCAGTAGTTTCTTCATCAATCACAGAAATCTTCCAACCTTGTGTTTCCGCATATTTTTCATACATTCTAAGTAAGTCACCAGCAAATAATGAAGCTTCATCCCCACCAGCTGCTCCGCGGATTTCCATGATAATATCTTTATCATCATTAGGGTCTTTTGGAAGCATCAAAATTTTAATTTCTTCTTCAAGTTCAGCAACTTCTTTTTCTAAGTCACTATTTTCTTCTTTAGCCATTTCGACTAAATCTTCATCAGATTCATTTTCAATGATTTCTTTATTATCAGAAATAGTCTTTTGATCTTCTTGATATTTGCGATATTTTTGGACAACTTCACGCATATCTGCTTCTTCTTTTGAAATTTCCATATAACGTTTAGTGTCATTAATAACTTCTGGATCAGCCATCAATTCTTGAATTTCTTCATAACGTGCTACTAATCCTTCTAGTTGAGCCATTACCTTATCCATTTAATTCTTCCCTTCTTCTAGTAGTAAACTTCGCTTAATCTTCTCTTTTTTGGCCAGGATGATTATAGTGAAAACGGCAAACTGGGTAGTATGATTCATCGCCACCAATTTGTAATTGTGCTCCCTCATATACTGCTTTACCATCTTGAACACGAATTACCATCGTTGCTTTACGACCACAATAATGACAAATTGTTTTCATCTCTTCTATTTTATCAGCATAAAGAAGTAAATACTGACTTCCTTCAAATAAATTATTTTGAAAGTCGTTTTTTAATCCAAAAGTCATTACTGGAATATGTAACTCATCAACTATTTTGGCACATTCCAAAACATGATGCTTATATAAAAATTGGGCTTCATCAATTAAAACACAGGCAATTGCCCCATCACCATTTGCAATATCCTTTTCATTCTGCTTTTTTACATAATTAAAGATATTCATATCATCTTCAATTGGTGTAGCTTTGCTATTTAGACCCACTCTTGAAGCAATAATGCCCTTGCCACTGCGGTCATCTTTACCACTAGTCATTAAAGCGATTTTTCGCCCTTGCATTTGATAATTATGAGCAACCTTTAAAATTTCAATTGTTTTACCACTACTCATAGTTCCATAACAAAAAAATAATTGTGCCATCTTTTTTCCCCTTCGAAAAAGTTCCTCTAATAGTATAGAGGAAAATTTAAATTTGTGCAGTCTAAGCTTTTAACTATCGTTTTACATCGATTCATATGATATAGTAAAAAATAGTTTGAAATAAGAGGGATTAAAGACATGAATCTAAAATCTGGTATTGCAAAACTTTCTGGAAAGTCATCACATTGGGTTTTACACAACATTTTTAAAGGTGGGACAAGTTTCCCGGGGAAACTTGCGATGAGAATCGACCCTAATATTTTAGCAAATCTTGCTAAAGATTATGAAACAATTATTGTAACTGGAACTAATGGAAAAACCATGACAACAGCTTTAATTGTTAATGCTTTAAAAGAAAAATATGGTGAAATTTTAACTAATCCATCTGGTTCTAATATGCAGCAAGGTATTGTTACAGCCTTTTTAAGTCATAAAGCAAAACGCCATGGCCGTAAATTAGCTGTTTTAGAAGTTGACGAAGCTAATGTTAAACGCGTAACTGAACTACTTCATCCTAAAGCGTATGTCTTAACTAATATTTTTCGTGACCAAATGGATCGCTATGGTGAAATTTATACTACATATGACAAGATCATTGATGGTATTAAATTAGCTCCTGATGCAGTGGTAATTGCAAATGGTGACGCAAGCATCTTTTCTTCAGTTGAACTACCAAATAAAAAAATCTTTTATGGATTTGAAACAAAGGCTGATGAAGCTCAAAACGACTTTAAGGCCAGTGTAAATACTGATGGAGTTCTATGTCCAAAATGTAATCATATCATCCATTATCATGCAATCAGTTATGCTAATTTAGGCGATTATTTCTGTCCTAATTGTGGATTTAAGCGTCCAAATCTTAGCTATAGGCTAAAAGAAATTACAGAAAGAACTCCTAATTCAATTAAATTCAGAATTGAAAATACTGAATTTGCAATTGGGATTGGTGGTACTTACAACATCTACAACGCACTAGCTGCATTCAGTGTAGCTCGTGAATTTGATGTTAGCGAAGCTGAAATTGCAAATGCCTTTGCCAAAAATAAACGAATTTTTGGGCGCCAAGAACTAATTTCTTATGCCGATAAAGAAATTAATTTAATCTTGGTTAAAAACCCTGTTGGATTAAATGAAGTATTAAGCCTGTTAAATACTGAAAAAAGCGACTATACTTTAGCCACACTACTTAATGCTCATCATGCTGACGGAATTGACACTAGCTGGATTTGGGACGCTGATTATGAAGGCTTAGATAAAAGTAAAGTTAAACAAGTTCTTGTTGGTGGTGAACGTCATCATGATATGGGATTCAGACTTGAAGTTGCTGGCTTTGATCCAGGAACTATGGAAGTTACTCCTGATGATAATACCTTGCTTACAAGAATTAAAGAAGCACCAACCAAAAAAGTTTATATCTTAGCTACTTATACAGCAATGCTAGCTTTACGTAGCACACTATATGATCAAAAGATTTTAAAAAATAAAATCAATTAAAAAATAAGTCATCACCTAGCGTGATGGCTTATTTATTTTCTGCTAAAAAGCTGTCTACAATTCTTTGGCGCATAGTTAAAAAGATTTGATTATGGCCAGTTGGATGAACACGATTAGTTAAAACAATCATTGCCGTTTGCTTTCGACGATCAATTAAAATAAAAGTTCCAGTAAAACCTGTATGAAAAATTAATGGATGTTGATCATTAGGATCAAATACTAAGTCCCACCCCCAAGAACGAGGATGAACTTTTTTTGAATTGGATTTAATTGCAAAAAGTTCACTTGTTAATTCTTGACTAAATGGCAAAAGATTATTTCTTCCCAAATAACCAAAAGTCAATTTTATTAAATCATCAATATTGGCAAATAATCCCGCTGAAGCGCAATGTTTACCCAACACTCGCGCTTTAGGATCATGTACAATACCCTGCAATAATTTTCCATCTACTACTGCCGTGGGAACACAATCTTCTACTGCCGGCTTAAAGGTAGTATGTTGTAAACCAGCTGGTTTAATGACTTCATCCATAATGATATCTTGAACATTCTTATGATAAATTTGTTCTAAAACTAATCCTAGTAAAATAAAATTAGTATCGGCATATCTCATTTTGGTTTCAAATTCATCAGTAACTGGCAAATTTTTTATTGCTTCTAATAAGTCACTAGCTGGCAATTGATCTCGATTTTCAATCCAGCCTCTAATGCCACTTATATGCGTTAATAAGTGAAATAGACGAACAGGCTGGTTTTGGAATTCAGGCAAAAAATCACCAAGTGGTTCATTGAAGTTTAATTTTCCCTCTTGATATAACTTCAAAAAGACGTTGGTTGTCCCCAAGACCTTTGTTAAACTAGCTAAATCATATTCTGCATAAGGACTTAATTGCTTAATACTAGGATAAATTTCACTAAAACCAATTGTTGATTTAAACACTTGATTATTTTTAATAAATGCATAATTGACACCTGGAACGATCCGTTCTGATACCATACTTTCAATTAAATATTGTGTTCGAAAGAAATCACTCATATACTATCACCTTTATTTAGAATACGTTGTTTTAGATTTTAAAACAACTTGACAGCATTATAAAATATGAGGATAATTAAGACTGTTGAAATTGCCCGTTGGTCAAATGGTTAAGACGTCGCCCTCTCAAGGCGGAGTTGCGAGTTCGATTCTCGTACGGGCGATTAACTGGGATATAGCCAAATTGGTAAGGCAGTGGATTCTGGTTCCATAATGTTTCGGTTCGAGCCCGAATATCCCAATCACTAGTGCTGTTGTGTCAGTCTTGTGAGAAGCTGACATGAGATAAGGGCAGCACTTTGTGCAATTATTGTACAGAAAACAGAAGCACAAGCTTCTGTTTTTTTTACAAAGAATTTATTTTTATAGTTAAAAAGGCGACCTTTTCTTAGGCCACCTTTTTTTAGCTGTTACTATCAAATTATTGTTATCTTAATGGCATCCATTGCCATCTTTGCCACAACAGTGGTATATCAGACCCACAACAGCTTCAGCAAGCATCCCTCCTGCCATCCAGGCCATTGCATACATCATCCATTTCATCATATGTGCCATATCTGTAAATGAAAGGTATGTATAAAAGGCGGTAATACCATAAACTACTACCCAGACAATTTTCCATAAAAGGCGAGCATTCAAAATGCTTGCGCTGTGAGTCATTTTATTTTCCATGAGTAATACTTCCTCTCTATACTCTATAATCAAATTATATGTATAAATTTGTATTAAAGAAAGCGATTACACGTTTTTTAATTTTTAAATTTTAGTTTACTTTTGTAAACAATTGCCAGTAACAAATCATAATCAAAATAGCAATAAAAGTCACAAAGATAAATGCTACTTCACATCCCTGTGCCATTAGGAATGCTTCACTTCCATGACTTGTGCTTTGTGAAAAAGAAATGATTGCTGCCAAGACACTTGTCCCAATTGAACCAGCAAATTGTTGTCCTGTTTGCATAATAGCAGTAGCATCTGCATGTAATTGTTTGGGTGAACTTTCAATACCTAATGTCAAAGTGTTATTAAATGCCATTCTCATTCCACAAGTAAGCAAACTATAAATTATACCTACTAGCCATGGATTTAATTTCATACCCAAAATCGCTAATAAAATTACCGCTATAAGCAAAAATGTTCCGCCTAAGTACAATGGTAACTTAGCACCCTTTTCATCATATAAATGGCCAAAATAAGGCGTCATTAAGGAAAAAATTACGCTACCAGGTAATAACATTAATCCCCCAGCTAAAGTTGAAGCTCCATTTACAATTTGAACATAATTAGGTAAGACAAAGCTAACTCCAATATTGATGAATTGAATTAAGAAAAAGGCCAACATTGCATATACAAAGGCCGCATCTTTAAAAATTGCCAGGTTTATCAAAGTCTTTTGACTATTTTTAGATAAATGAATAAACAGCCACATACTTAAAATAGCAAAAACTAAATATAGAAAAAATTGAAAGTTAAATCCACTACTTAAATGATTAATCATAAGTGTAAAATCAACCATAAACAAACTTATGACAATGTAACGCACCCAATCAAAACTAGGATGACTAACTTCATGATATTTCCCTATAACTCGTAATCCAATTAAAATCACAATAATTGCTAAAAGGCTTGAAATCGAAAAAATTACTCGCCAATTGAAATAATATGCAATTATTCCGCCAAAGCTTGGCCCTAAACTTGGTGCCATTGCTAAAACCAAGCCAGCTAAGCCCATATAAAAGCCGATTTCTTCTCGTGGCATTAATTCTGTTACCAAATTAAACATTAAAGGTGTCGCCAAGCCCGCACCACAGCTTGAAATAATCCGCCCTAAAAGCATAATTTCAAAATTACTACTAAATAAACACAATAAAGAACCAATTAAGAAGCTACCACTTGCAAATAAGAAAATAGCTCTCGCTGTAAAACGTTTATTTAAATATGAAGATGAAATCATTAAAATAGCAATTGCTAATAAATAACCAGTTGTCGTCCATTGAATTGTATCAAGACTAACTTTAAAGTCTTTCATCATTTCCGGAAAAGTTACATTTAAACTTGTTTCCGTTAATATCCCTAAAAAAGCTAAGACGGCCACCATCAAAATTGCAGTCATATTTTTTCTCTGTGTGTTCACAAAATACCCCTTTTCCAATAAAAAAGAGTAGAAGCATAGCTCCTACTCAAAGTAATATAGCATTACCGACTCAGATAAAAATTATTCTAACAAATTATAGACGCTTAGTTAAGTCATCATGTAATTCTTCGTAACCTGGCTTGTTAAGCAAACCAAACATGTTACGCTTGTATTCTTCAACACCAGGTTGGTTGAATGGGTTAATACCATTGAGGTAACCTGAAATACCAACAGCTAATTCAAAGAAGTAAATAAGGTAACCTAAAGTTAATTCCTTTTGATCTGGAATGTTAACAGTCATAACTGGTACGCCACCGTCAGTGTGTGCTAAAACAACACCTTCATATGCACGGTCATTTACGTAATTCATGGTCTTGCCAGCTAAAAAGTTAAGTTGATCAAGGTTTTCCTTGTCGCTAGGAATTTCAACGTCAAAACGTGGATTTTCAACTCTAACAACAGTTTCCATCAAGTTACGACGACCTTCTTGGATATATTGACCAAGTGAGTGCAAATCAGTTGAAAAGTTAGCACTTGATGGATAAATGCCCTTTTGATCCTTACCTTCAGATTCACCCATTAATTGCTTCCACCATTCACCAAACATTCTCAAAGTTGGCTCATAGTTTTCAAGTAATTCAGTGGTGTAACCTTTTCTGTATAAAATGTTACGAAGAGCTGCATATTGGTATGGTGAATCCTTGGTTACATCAGTATCAGTGTAATCTTCACGAGCCTTAGCAGCACCTTCCATTAACTTATCAATATCACCACCAGCAACAGCGATTGGTAATAAACCAACAGCACTTAAAACGCTGAAACGTCCACCTAAGTCATCAGGCACAACAAATTCCTCATAGCCTTCAGCATCTGCTTCAGTCTTAAGAGCACCCTTAGCACGGTCAGTAGTTGCATAAATTCGCTTGTTTGCTTCTTCTTTACCGTACTTTTCAATCAACTTAGCCTTTAAAATTCTAAATGCGATTGATGGTTCAGTAGTAGTACCAGACTTAGAAATAACATTAATACTAAAGTCCTTATCTCCTACCCAATTAATCAAATCAGCAAGGTATGAACCAGAAATAGAATTACCACAAAATACTACTGTTGGATAACCATTGTCTTCTTTGCCATAGAATGCACTGTTCAAAAATTCAATAGCAGCTTGAGCACCAAGGTATGAACCACCGATACCAATTCCAATTAAAACTTCAGAATCTGATTGAATTTTCTTAGCTGCCTTTTTAATGCGAGCAAATTCGTCCTTGTCATAATTAACTGGCAAATCAAGCCCACCTCTAAAGTCGTTACCTGCGCCAGTACCTTGACGAAGTTCTGAATCTGCGGCATTAACCATAGCTTGCATTTCTTTTAATTCATTGTCGTGAACAAAAGGAGCCAACTTACTTGAATCAAAATGAACTAAACTCATATATCGTAACTTCCTTTTTATAAAATTTTACTAACACTTCTATTTTAGCAATCTTAATATGTGAAAACTACTACAAAGTTTTTGAATGCGCAACTTTTTTTATAAAAATATATGCTAAATATCCTAAAATAGCTCCAATAGTATTAAAAAAGACATCATCAATATCACTTACACCAGTATTTAAACCAAATTGCATAGTTTCAATAAAAAGTGACAAACACATTCCAGCTATTGCTGTTTGCAAAAAGCAGGTTCTTTTTTTAATTAAATTTGGAAATAAAAGTCCAAAAGGCATAAAGCATAAAATATTACCAAAGCAATTATAAATAAAATCAAATAACGTTACACCCTGAGTTAATTTCCAGGTTTCCTTTAAGAAAATCAAATTAATATCGCTCAGTGGACGATTCCAGTTAAAGGCTAATTGCCAAGGAAAATAGCTTTCACGAAAAGTTGTTGTTGCTAATAAAAACATCACATAAAAAGTAAATATCCAAACTAAGCTTTCTGAGAAGTGACTACGTCTTTTTCTAACTAACAAAAGCCACAGCAAACGTAAAAATGCAAAAATCAAAAAATAAAAGATTGATTTATCTAAACTAATCATGACAAGTTTTACTAGGGCAAAATGGTTGATATTTTTAGCCAAATGTTTTGCTAAAAAGCTGTATAACGGTCCTAAAAAAATCATCATTCATTAGTCCTTTCCTCTTTATTATTACCATTATACATATAAACACTCTGTCTAATTATTAAGAAAGTTACAAAAGATTGTCGAATCATGCGGAAACCTTTAAAATATTACCTATTAAGGAGTATCTATCGTGAGAAAAATTCAAGAGTTTAATTTCACCTGGATTCAAAAAAGAACTGGCTTTTTAGCCCTTCTAACAATCCTATATACAATTAAATACATCTTCGCTGGCTATGTTGACTTCAACTTAGGGTTAAGTGACCCTTACCAGCATTTTATAATGTGGACCAGTCCAATCGCCACTAGCATATTATTGTTAAGCTTAGCTTTATACATTAAAAAGCCTCTTGCTTCCTACATAACAATGTTAGTAATCGACTTTATTAATACGGCTTTGCTTTTTGCCAATATTATCTACTATCGACAGTTTACTGACTTTTTGACAATCAAGACAATTGCCAATACTAGCAAAGTTTCTCAAGGACTTGGAAAGAGCGCCGTTTCTTTGCTTCATTTTGATGATATTTTTATTTGGTTAGACTTGATAATTATTATTCTGTTATTAATTTTCAAAATCATCAAAATTGATCAAAAGAAATATAGTTTTTCTAACTCTTTTGCAGTTACTAGTTTTGCCTGCTTTTTATTAGGACTTAACTTCTTCTTATCAGAAACTAGTCGCCCTCGTCTTTTGAGAAATACATTCGACCGGGTATATGTCGTAAAATATTTGGGCATCACTAGTTATACCGCTTATGATGCTGTTAAATCTTTACAATCTGGTACTAATTCCAAAACAGCTAATGCAGAAGAATTAAATAAGATTTTAGCCTTTACTAAGAAAAATTATGCCAGCCCTAATATTCAATATTTTGGTAAGGCAAAGGGTAAAAATGTTATTATTATTCACCTTGAAAGCTTTCAGCAGTTTTTAATTAATCTGAAAGTTAATGGTAAAGAAGTAACGCCATTCTTAAATTCACTTTATAAAGATAAAAATACTCTTTCATATGAGAATTTTTACAATCAAGTTGGTTTAGGGCGGACAAGTGATGCTGAAAACATGCTTGAAACTGGAACTTACGGGATTTCTGATGGATCGTTATTTACTAGCCTAGGATCTAATAACACCTTCCAAGCTGCTCCACAGATTTTAAGGCAATCTGGATATACGTCTGCTGTTTTCCATGGAAATATTGCTACTTTCTGGAATAGAAATGATGTATACAAAAATATGGGCTATAATTATTTCTTCTACAAAAATTACTATTCCAGCAATAAAGAAGACTCAAGTGGTTATGGTATCAAGGATAAACTTTTATTTGCAGAAAGTATTAAGTACTTAGAACAGATGCAGCAGCCATTCTACACTAAGTTCATTACTGTAACTAATCATATTCCGTTTGATTTAGATGATGAAGATAAAGACCCAGACTTTAAGACAACAAATACCAGTGATGCAACTGTTAATGGCTATTTCTTAACTGCTCACTATCTTGATTCTGCATTAAAAGAATTTTTTGATTATTTAAAGAAATCCGGTCTTTATAAAAACTCAATGATTGTCATCTACGGCGATCACTATGGCTTATCTAGTTCTGACTATAATGCTATTTCTAGCGTCTTAGGTAAAACAAGTGATTGGACAAGCTATGATACAGCTCAATTCCAAACAGTTCCATTTATGATTCATATGGATGGCTTAAAAGGCGGGATAAAGAAAGAATATGCAGGTGAGATTGATGTTTTACCTACAATTCTTCACTTGCTTGGCGTAAATACCAAAGACTATATTCAGTTTGGTACAGATATGTTAAGCAAAGAGCATAAACAAATTGTCGTTTTTCGAAATGGAACAATTGTCACTCCAAAATATACAATTATTAATGGTAAGGCAACAAGTGGTAATGTCTATGATACAAAAACAGGTAAATTAATCAAAACATTTACTAATACACAAAAGAAAGAATTACGAAAATTAGTAAAATACGAAAGTGAAAGTTTACATTATTCCGATACCTTGAATAATCGAGATTTGCTTCGTTTTTACACTCCAAAAGGCTTTATCCCAGTCACTCCAACACAATTTAATTACATAACTGAATTTCAACAAATGATTAAGTTAAGAGAGCAATTAGGGAAAGCTTCTACTTCACTATATAGTCAGCACAAAGGAACAACAACTAATCTCTATCAAACTGATGCGCCAGAACTTAAAGGACGCACCACTGAGATTACTACTGTCCCAGAAAGTATTTCTGGTTCTGCTAGTTCAAGTAGTTCAAGCTCAACAAGTTCCAGTAATCAGTCTTCTTCAAGTAGTAAATAAATAAAAGTGGTCAAGTACATTAAACGTACTTGACCACTTTTTAGTTATAAACTATTTTTTCTCAAAATATTGTCCCTTATTAACTTCAAAATACTTTTTGAAACGACCAATATAGTTATGGAACATATACTTCATCAACAGCATTCTCATAAATGAACGATCATGTTCATAAAATACTGTAGTGCCATATTTACCAGCTTCAATCAAACTAGTTGCCTCATGCTTAGCTTCATTATCAACTGCATATTCTGTAAAAATCTTCTTAGGAACACCTAACCATAATACGTGGTCATTGTTGTTCTTATTTGCATAAACAGTTTCACGATTAGCTAAGTCATCTTCAACATAATCATCAATATACCATCTAGCTAAATTGCAATTATTCATAGTTACATAAAAACTTGAACGGCCTTGACGCAAGTTTATTTCAAAGAATTTAAACTTACCATCACGTTCATCATATTTAATATCAAAATTAGCCATACCAGTGTAATTAATCTTCTCAAGGAAGCTTTGCACTTGATCATATAAATCTTGATTAAATTCTGGCAAAATCGCCATATAGTTACCAATAGATTGAGGAGTTGGATCCTCAAGTAAAGGATGTCCCAAACACATCATTTTTACTTTATGATTCTTATCAACATATGCATTAAGAACACGCATATGTGAGTCATCACCGGGAATAAAATCTTGCAAAATCAAATCTGCTTTGTAGCCATGAGTATAAATCTTAGTCACAATGTCCTTTAATTCTGCTTCTGATTTCAAAGTAAAAGTCTTCTTACGACCTTCAAATTGGCAATCAAGCCAGGAAACTGGATCTTCAGGCTTCAATTCAACAGGATAATTAAATGGAATTGTCAAATAATTACCAGCCTTATATTCATCCATTGTAATAATCTTGGTACCTGGATAAGGAAGCCCATATTTTTCAGCATATTCATAAAAGCCTTCCTTAGAAATCAACTTCTTCAAAAGGTCATATTCAATATAAGGTACAATGAAAGCTTCTGAAAGTTCAGCCTTATGCTTGGCCAAAAGTTCAGCATACCCATCACCACAAGCAATTAAAATAACCGGTTCTTCATGATTTTTATATTCTTCAATTTTCTTCTTCATGACATTCATGAATTCAGGATCTTCACTAAAACCGGGATATATTTTAACATCGACAATCTTAGAATACTTGGTAGCAGCTAATGGACTACCTGCCCAAGCTTCAACTTTAATTCCATAGGCTTCATGAAATGAGCGAGCCATTCCGTATACATTAATATCACTACCAAGTAAAATTGGCGTAAATTTCTTTGTCATTATCTAAATACTTCCTTTTGTCAAAATTATCACCAAATAGGTAATAACATACCTAATTATTTTAAAACAGTGCAATGTATATGTGAACAGTTGAACAGCGTTTTTAAAGAATATTTATGTAACAAAAATCCCCAGTTTGGAGAAATAACCAAAACTGAGGATTTTAATTAAAAGTGTGAAAGAAATTAATCTTCCTTACGCTTCTTAACTAAACCTAATGCTGCTAGGCCTAATGCAAGAATTCCTAAACCTACTTCACTTGCAACAGATTCATGAGAACCAGTTTGTGGTAAACGATCAGCATTAGTGCCGAGCTTTACTGTGTTTTTCTTAACAGTTGGTTTTGCAGGAGATTCTTTTCCATCAAGCTTTTGAAGCGCTGCATTCAATTTAGCAAGTGCTGCATCAACATCAGCTTGAGTAGCATTTTTATCAGCCAAGACAGCTTCTGCGTTAGCTAAAGCATCATCATAAGCTTTTTTAGCTGCTTCACTAGCATTAAGATATGCAACTGATTTATGAACTTCACCACTTTGTGAAACAGAAGTTTGTAAGGCTGTCTTATCAGTAAGTTGTCCATTAAGTGCCTTCATAGCAGCTTCAATTGCTTCTCTAGCAAGTTGGTAATTTTCATCACTTGCATCACGTTGTTCAAGCAATATCTTACCCTTTGCCACTGCTTCCTTGAAGGCTGATTGTAATTCAGAATCTGAATTGTAGTAAATGTAATCAGGATTAATTCCTTCAATTTTTGCAATTGCCACTTCAACAGCTTTTTGAAGTGCTATTCTTTCACCATTTAACTTAGCATTGTTCAAAGCGTCAATCTTAGCTTGAACTGCTTCTGCGCCTTCATTGTCACCGTTGTCGGAATTCAATGTGTTCACTGCAGTTAAAGCATCATCGAAGTCCTTAGTATCACTGGCTTGTGTGTAAGCAGTAGTTGACTTCTTGGCATCAGCTGCTTCGATTGCCTTCTTCAAGTCGCCCATCTTACCATCTAATGTAGTTACAGTATCAACGATTGGTTGAATTTCAGCTACAGTAGTTGCGTTGTTTACTGCTTCGATAGCTGCTTGCTTTTGAGCCTTGTTCAAGTTTTCTAAAGCATTGATCTTTGCAATAGCAGCGTCTTTGGCATCTTGAAGTTGCTTATCACCATCTAAGTTTGCGTTAGTTAATGCATCAATCTTAGCTTGGACTGCGGCTGCGTCTTCATTGTCACCCTTGTCGGAGTTCAATGTGTTAGCTGCTGTTAAAGCATCATCGAAGTCCTTAGTATCGCTGGCTTGTGTGTAAGCAGTAATTGACTTCTTGGCATCAGCTGCTTCGATTGCCTTCTTCAAGTCGCCCATCTTGCCATCTAATGCAGTTGCAGTTTCTACGATTGGTTGAATTTCAGCTACAGTTTCTGCAGCGTTTACTTGAGCAATTGCGGCTTCCTTTTGAGCCTTGTTCAAGTTAGTTAACTTATTAATAGCTTCTTTAGCTGTCTTCTTGGCATCATTCAAGTCTTGAGCATCTTGCTTAGCTGTATTTACACCTGCAATATCTGTTGCGTTATCTACGTTTGACTTAGCTGCTGTCTTATCGGCATCGCTTAAGAAGTTACCCATTTGTTCAATGGCTTCTTTAGCTGCCTTCTTGGCATTGTTCAAGTCTTGAGCATCTTGCTTAGCTGTATTTACACCTGCAATATTTGTTGCGTTATCTACGTTTGACTTAGCTGCTGTCTTATCGGCATCGCTTAAGTCACTCATTTGTTCAATGGCTTCTTTAGCTGCCTTCTTGGCATCGTTCAAGTCTTGAGCATCTGATTTTGCAGTATTAACATTTGAAATTTCTGTGGCCTTATCAACATTTGCCTTTGCTGCTTCCACAGCTACAGGGTCCTTTGATACATCGCCAGTTGAAGTTCCTGTTGACTTATCTAACAATGCTTTTGCTTCATTTACTGCATCATCATAAGCCTTCTTTAAGTCAGTATCGGCATTTTTGTAATTAGAACCTTGCTTGATACTTTCGGCGCTCTTGTAGTTGTCATCATTTGACAAGTTACCCATATTAGTATCAGTTGTAGTTGCGTTGGTTTGAGCTGCAGTCACTGCATCTACTGTAGTTGCAGCTTTTACTGCTGCTTTAGCTATTGCTTTTTGCGCATCGTTTAAGTTGTTTAACTTATCAATTGCGTCATTGGCAGCCTTCTTAGCATTGTCCAAGTTAGAATCAGTTACATGAACAGTAATACTTTGAACTGAATTATGTTTATTAGCTTCAGTATAGTCTGGGTATTTAATTAATAACCCATAATTTCCTGTACCTTCTTTTGAAGTATCAACATCATTATTAAAGCTAAAAGTATAACCTTCTGCCTTTAATTGCTTATAGTTTGAAATTGATTTTTCTGCTACTAAATCAGGAGTTAAAGTAGTACCCTTTTCAACTGTGATTTCTTTACCAGTGGCAGGTTGATCCCAAGCAGTAATATTGATTACAAGTGCACCATTTTGAATTGAAGTACTTGTGTTGTAAATCTTACTTGAGCTACCATTTACAGAAATGTTGAGACTGTAAAATAGTTTGTGTAAGGATGAATAATTCCTTAAATTTATTTCTTAAAACATTAGAAAAAGGAGTTCCTTTCTCGTATGATTGGTTTGA